>JACCDG011179331.1_pt1 | contig 23721 bp, 17 predicted proteins | sample 7442471 | NCBI WGS metagenome assembly JACCDG01 (sample SAMN15323444, study PRJNA562643) | freshwater metagenome | isolation source: river surface water | place: USA:Blue River Watershed | collected 2017-08-17 | reverse complement strand
CCATTTATGTTTCACGTTGAAACTTTTGGACTGGCGAATACATAAGAAACAAGATGCTCGCAGGCCCGCAAGGCATTCAAGGTATCCAGGGCATTCAAGGTATCCAAGGACTTCAGGGTCCGACTGGGCTTCAGGGTCCCACTGGACTTCAGGGTCCGGCAGGCCCGCAAGGACCAGCAGGTCCGCAAGGTATTCAAGGAACAACCGGATTTCAGGGGGCTCAAGGACCTCAGGGTATTCAGGGACCAACGGGGTCACAAGGAGTTCAAGGACCCCAAGGAAACCCCGGTATTCAAGGACCGCAGGGAATTCAAGGAGTGACAGGCCCCCTTGGACCGACCGGGTTCACCGGACGAACAGGATCAACCGGACCCACAGGATTCACCGGAATCACAGGACCGACAGGCCACACGGGAACCACGGGATACACAGGACCTCGTGGCGATCCAGGAGGACCGACAGGACCCACGGGAGTAACTGGACCCGCTGGACCACTTCAGACATTCATTTTTGACGGCGGGGCTCCGACAACCACATACACGAATGGCCCTGCGTTTGACTGTGGAGAGGTTGTCTAGAAAGATTCCGAGAACAAAGACAAGACATGCCGAACATTCAACTTCAATTTCGGCGAGGAACTGCGTCAGAATGGGCCTCTGCCAACCCAACCTTGGCCAGTGGAGAAATGGGCATTGAACGAGACACGCAACGATTCAAGCTTGGAGATGGAACAACGGCTTGGAACAGTCTTGGATACGGGGGGATTCAAGGCCCGACAGGAACAACAGGACCCGCTGGATCTACGGGACCCACTGGGTCCACGGGAGCAGCATCCACTGTGACAGGACCCACGGGTCCCGCTGGAGCAGGAAACACAGGACCTACGGGACCAGTTGGAGCTGCTTCCACTGTGACAGGACCCACAGGACCGGCTGGGTACATTGGCCAGGATGGTGCGAGTGGCCCCACGGGACCCACGGGACGAACAGGGCCAACTGGAAGTCAAGGTTCGGACGGAGCAAACTCTGCCGACTTTCCTGCAATTTCGGGACGCACGAATGTAACTCAGTCAGGGTCAACATTCACAAAAACGGGAGGGACAAATGGTGCGCAAGATGCGGGGTTCTATACGACGAACGCCTATTCACTTCCCGAAATCACATTCATTGCGCCACAGACGAATCAATCGTTCATGGTTGCTGGACATCGCTACCAAGATTATTCGGGATTTCCAGATCAAGGAATCTATGTGAACGCAGATGGAACTGCGACCGCATTCTGGGAAGGTCCGTACTATGGAGAGACAATCGGTTCGTATCAGGCTGGAAGTATTTTCAAGATTGTGTTTTCAGCAACGGACGTGCGCTTTTATGTGGACGGAGAGTTACGAAAGACGCAAACGAACTTCACAGGTACTACGCCACACTACTTGACATGCGCAATGATCTCTACAGGGTCAACCGTCAAGATCGTGGGACACACGCCCTCTCGGAAGGGTGACGCAGGCCCAACTGGTCCCACCGGCCCAGGTGGGTCAGGTGGGGGTGGATTGACTGTCAACGAGGTCACTGGAACATCCCAAACCCTTTCCAGTTCCAACTGGAACCAATATTTCTACCTAACGAACTCTGGGTTCAATGCAGTCACGCTTCCCGCAACAACCGCGACATCCAATGCAGGATATTTCTGGACCCTTCGCAATGCGACCAATTCGTACCTTAGCATAACACTCACAAATACATTGACGCTGTCAAGTCCTCTCGTGATTCCCCCGTTGAACGCAACGACACTTGCGATCTCCGGTGTGTCGTCCAACACAATTCTCCTCTTGTAAGAGCAATGGCACTTGTAACGTCTGCGACTTCCAAACTCTATTCTGGGTTTGACCCACGAACAATTCCGGGATGTATTGTTTGGTTGGATGGCGCAGATCCAAATGGAGACGGGACAGTACCGTCCAATGGTGCGACAATTGCGTCGTGGAAAGACAAATCTGGAAAGGGAAGCCACGCAACGTCGCAGGTAGGAACCCCCACCTATTCGGCCGCATCTAAGTGTATTTATTTCAACGGGTCTACGTACTACAAATTGCCAGACGGATCAATTCCAACTGGAAATACTGCATATTCATTCTATTTCGTAGCCGCGCCAACGCTCGCGGATTACCAGTGGATTTTTTCATCAGGATACAACGATACGCGTGCGATTGGACTAGTGTTCTACCCAAACGGAACATTGGAACATGGTTGGTGGACAACGAACGTTCGGACATCAGCTGGAGTCTTTACGGCCAACCAACCTGCACTCATTTCTGGGCAATACAACGTTCCAGGACTGTATACATACAAGAATGGAACGATTGTAGCATCCAACGCGTCATCAACAAACCGAAATGGCGCAGCTGCAAATATTCACATTGGGAACCGAATGGATGGAACACCAAGCAGTCTAGTTCAACAATTTGCTGGAAACATTTATGAGATCATTTTGTTTGACATAACGACACCCGACTATTATCGCCAACAAATTGAAGGCTACCTCGCAAGAAAGTGGGGCCTCGTCTCTAGCATTCCCGCAACACATCCGTATAGAAACATTCCACTCGCAACACGCCCATTTACGCCTTTAGACATTTCCGGATGTGCGTTTTGGGTAGACGCGGCAGACACGAAAACACTTACCTTTTCAGGTAGCAATGTGGTTGGCTGGGCGGACAAGAGCGGATACGGCTACACAGGTTCCAACAACGGAACAATTACAACGACAACCCTGAATGGAAACACCGTTCTGGATTTCGGGTCTTCGCGAATGACCTTTTCAAACTACACACAAAACGTTCATTCCACTACGTTTATCGTGGCAAAATGCGCTACTGGGAATTTTATGTTTTCAATGCTTCAATATGGATTCTATATTTACCTTGGAAACTGGGATCTGTATTATTTTAGTGCTGGAGGCGATATCATTCAATTCAAAGACAGTGTGAATGCAAATGGAACTCCAGTAATTCCGTCCAACCAATACTTTGTTGCGACAATTGGATACGGCGGAGGATCCAATACATCCGTATACAACGTGAATGGTACTGCGAGATCGGTAACTTTGACAGGTGGAACTCCTCGTCCGAATGTAACAATCACAAATCCGATCTATATCAATGGAGGGTCGGGAAATTCATTTGATTCCTCGCAAGTATGTGAAATCCTCGTCTACAACAACCCAATGACAAATTCTCAAGCACAACAAGTGGAAGGATATTTGACTGCAAAATGGGGACTTCGTGGAAATTTTCCCAGTTCGCATCCATTTAAAATTGTTCCACCTTTGGCGCCTGCTTTCAGTCCTCTCCAAATTTCAAGTTGTCGGCTGTGGTTGGACGCAGCAGATCCCTCTACACTTACGCTGTCGGGATCCAATGTATCACAATGGAATGACAAAAGTGGCAATGGATACAATGTGAGTCAAGCAACGTCAACACTTCGTCCAACCTATGCATCCAACACCGTTACCTTTGATGGAACGGATGACATCATGAACGGTACGTCCATAAGTAACCTTGTAACGCAATCTGCATACACTACTTTTTTTGTTGGTACAATTCTCACGCAACCTGCCGGAGGAGCATCATACGCAGGACCTGCAGTATGGGGAGATACAGATGGGTATGTGTCGGTATACATTGCCTCAAATGCGATGGGTATATACAACTGGAATGGAAGCGCACAGTACGCGAATGTAACTCCTGTGTCTACATCGGCCAGGGTCCTTTTTACTGGAGGGCATTCTAACAACACAATCTATGCTCGTCTCAATGGCGGAACAAATACAGTTACATCATCGGGGAATACAGATTCTCTATCGGGATCATTCACATTGGCGAACCAATACAACAGACCTGAACGAGGAAATTTTCGCTTAAACGAGCTTTTGATTTTTAGCAATGCGTTGTCACAATCCGATGCCCAAATAGTTGAAGGATACCTTGCTACCAAATGGGGTCTAAAAGGAAGTCTTCCCTCTACGCATGGATTCAAAACCATTACGCTTTGATGACAACAACTGCGATGCTATCCGCAGAATACGTGAACGCAACTGTAATATCGGGCAACGTTGCCTGAAGAGGAGCAATGTGCTCTGTCAATGTCTTTCCTGAACAAAACACGATGTAGTCTGCCAAACTGCGGACAACACCGTCACTGCAAGTGGGAGGAGGAGTCAAACTCAGCGTATGAATGGGATAATTGTTCGGGAATCCCGCAACGGCCCATGTGATGAGCTTTGCCCGTAACTCCTCAATAGAAATAGCAGCGATGCCTTCTAATTTGGACTTGTCTACACTCTCGCGCTGAATCAGAACTTCGCGAGCCGACAAGATGTCGTTTAATGTGATTGTTGGCGGGGGAGGAGGAACAGCAGAACCCGATGGATCAATGTAGGGGGGAATTGATTCAGAACTCTCGCTCATTTGTTCTACACACGATGAAACTTTTGATGTCTCCTGAACAAGAATGCTCACTCGCTACATTCCGGGCAAAGGACTTGAATATTGCGCACCGCAAGTGTGCCCAGGACCTGCAGGGCCAGCTGGACCGACTGGCCCAACGGGATCCACCGGACCAACGGGACCTACAGGGAGTATTGGGTTGCCAGGAACCGCAACCAACACGGGGAACACAGGGCCTACTGGAATCACAGGACCGACAGGCTCAAATTTTACAGGACCGACAGGCGACACAGGTCCGACGGGCAGGACAGGACCCACTGGCCCAACTGGACCAACAGGCCCTCGGGGAATTGACGCAGATGCAACCAATACGGGGCCAACTGGCCCCACTGGGCGAACAGGACCAACCGGCGCAACAGCGACAGGAGCAACCGGCGCAACAGGAACAACTGGCCCCACTGGGCCCACGGGTATCACTGGAAACATTGGACCAACGGGCATCACGGGAAACACAGGGCCGACGGGTCCTACCGTGACAGGAGATCGTGGGCCAACTGGATCAACTGGATCAACGGGTCCCACGGGTCCCACGGGTCCTACGGGTGCGACTGGAATGGTTGGAGCTCCTGGTCCCATTGGCTTCAGAGGACCCACAGGAGCCACGGGGCCAACGGGAGCCACTGGACCTCTTGGACCGACTGGATCAACTGGCGCAACGGGTCCCATAGGAGTAGGTGGACTTACAGGATTCGCGGGTCCAACTGGGCCGACAGGCAACACAGGTCCGACAGGCAACACGGGACCAACGGGACCGACTGGACCGTCTGGGCCCACAGGTCCGACAGGCAACACAGGACCGACTGGTCCGGCTGGAGACACGGGACCGACTGGACCAACAGGAGCAACAGGACCCACTGGAGCAACAGGACCCACTGGAACTCAAACAGGGCCAACGGGTCCTACAGGTTCAACGGGAGGATTGAGTTTTACGGGTGCGTCCACGACGATTGCGTTTACCGGCATTTCTCCTTCAACCATTGTAGGTGGAACCGCAGACATCGGAATCGCCAAGACAAGAGCAGCTTGGTTGTCGGGATTTGATCAAACAGTTGCAGACACAATTGGAACTGCGTGGGTTCGGTTGGAACAGGGCACAACAAATTGGCAGGCGTCGGTTGGAACCTTCTTGCTGTCAAGTTCTGCCGGTAGCAATTCAAGTTACACGATTTATTACCAGTATAGCGTATAATAGACCATGATGTCGTCCTATTCTCCGCGGCGTACGGATGAATGTAATTTTGTGAAACGCGAATGCAACAATGTGGGTCCAACGGGACCCCAAGGATATGCGGGAGACAGTCCACTTGGCATTACTGGTGTAACAGGTCCAACAGGAGTAGACAGTCAAACGGGAGCAACTGGACCCACTGGACCCACTGGACTGACTGGAGGCGCATGGACAACTGGACCGACAGGACCGACGGGTGTCACTGGCCCTACGGGAATGTCTGGCGAAGCAGGAACACAAACGGGCAGCACTGGGCCGACCGGGCTTTCGGGAAACACTGGATCTACTGGATTCACGGGCAATACGGGCAACACTGGACCGACTGGACGCGCAGGTGCGGTTGGTCCAACGGGTCCGATAGGAAACATCGGCAATACGGGCAACACTGGACCTACGGGTGCGACAGGGCGAACTGGACCAATTGGACAAACTGGATATGCTGCAACAGATATCGCACCGACAGGTCCAACCGGTCGGGATGGGAATGTTGGTGCGCGAGGTCCGACGGGTGCAAGAGGAGTCCCAGGAATTCCGGGTGTTGACAGCACCGTTACCGGTCCGACAGGTCCCAATGGAAATCTAGGTCCAATGGGAAACACTGGACCCACTGGATTCCAAGGACGCGATGGACGAACTGGACCTACTGGACCCACTGGATTTGGAGACACGGGATCCACTGGATCTACCGGGACAACTGGATCTACAGGCCCCACGGGAATCACCGGACCGACTGGGATGAATTCTGATCAAACGGGAGGAACGGGACCAATGGGGCCGACGGGAACTACAGGACCAACGGGGGACAATTCGGATCAAACAGGATCTACGGGACCAATAGGGCCGACCGGGTTTACAGGAGTAGCTCCTCAAGGTCGCACGGGGCCTACTGGACCCACTGGAACCGTAAGCCCAGGAACAGTCAATACGATTACAGTAGCCCTTAGCCTCACAGGAACGGTCTATATGACCCAAGACAGCAACAATGACAACATTTTGACAGTTCCGTCGGGTCAGTACCCCTTTTTGCTCGGAACAGAACAAGTCCCGCTTTTTGACAGACTCTTGACTCTCAATTCGCTGTATTTTGACTATAACCGAATCACTGATCAATGGAGAGTGAAGGTATCTCTCTGTTATATTGATCCGAATGTCCCAAACCCATACTTGGGAGATACAAGATATACCGTCCACTATTATACAACGGCATATGGATGAAGTGTTGCGCCAACGCATTCAGAACCTCCCGCGTGATGTGCAACTCCATATTTTGAAGTTCGTTCCAATCCCCAAACCCAAGCCTCTCCCTGCAAACACATACCAGCATGTCAAGAAGCTCCAGAACTCGCCCAAGCGCACCGCAATGGATTTGAAAGGACTTGAGGATTTTGTGTTGAAATAGCAATGGACTACTATCTTGCGATGGAAGACTGGGCTGAACAGATTCGTGAATTCAAAGACGCAGAGAAGAGTCATGCGATTGAACCTCGGCAATCCGAGCAATTGGCACTGAAGATTCTTGACTTCATTCGCTACACACGCATTCGGCAGTGGCCGTTGTTCGTGCAGAAGCGTGGAGAAGAATACGAACGAATGGTAGAAGGCCTTGTGGAGTCTGGATTCAGTGCCAAGGCCATTCAGCGATTCGTAGAGAATGAAAAACTGTGGACAGCGACACTGGAAATGGGAGAACGGTAAGTGCGATGTCTGGAAAACGGAAGAATCTACACAGAAAGACAAGGAGTAGGAACCATGGGCGATACAATCATTGGTGTTCAGTTCGGGATCGCAAACCCCGACGATATTCGCAAGCGCTCTGTTGTGGAGGTCACTACCGACAAGACCTACCAGAGCCAACAGCCCGTGCCCAATGGTGTCTTTGATGCTCGGTTTGGTGTCATTGAGAATGGCAAGGTGTGCCCTACCTGCAAGCAAACCAACCAGCACTGTCCCGGACACTTTGGACACATCACACTCGCCCGCCCTGTATATCTGTATCAGTTCTTTGACACTGTAGAGAAGCTCTGCAACGTCATCTGTTTGAATTGCTCCAAGCCGCTCGTGGACACATCTGGCTACACGACCACGGGAATGGCTCGGTTCAAGGAGATTCGTGACAACATGGGCAAGAAGCCGACAGCGTGCCCCAACTGCGAGAGCCCTGTCTTCGCCAAGATTGCCAAGGTCATCGGCAAGGCGGCATCGCTGGATGGAATTCCGATTGCCCCGAAGGAAGGCCCTGCTCCCGAACCCGTGCCCATTCAGCCCGAGATGGTTCTTCGCGCCTTTCAGCGTATGACCGACGAAGACTGTGATGCTCTTGGGTTCAATCACAAGTTCTCTCGCCCCGAGTGGATGATCTGCACTGTCTTGGCAGTGCCTCCTCTCACGGTTCGCCCGTCGGTTGTTATGGATGATCATCAACGGATGGAGGACGATCTCACGCATCAGCTGATCACAATCATTCGTGCCAACGATCGTGTCCGCGAGCGCATTGACAAGGGAGACAATGCTGAGATGATTGACAAGCATACGTCTCTTCTCCAGTATGCTGTCGCGACCTACGTGGACAACGACATCAAGGGACTGTCGCCGTCACAGCAGAGGTCCGGTCGTCCTCTGCGCACCCTCAAGTCTCGCTTCGGAGCCAAGACCGGTCGTGTGCGTGGAAACCTGATGGGAAAGCGTGTGGACTTCAGTGCGCGCACGGTCATTACTCCCGACGCCAACATTGACCTGGACGAGCTGGGAGTTCCCGAGGAGATCGCGACGAATCTTACCTTTCCCGAGACCGTCTCCCCCTACAATCGCGAGCGACTTCTGGAGTATGTTCGCAACGGTCCGCAGAAGCACCCAGGAGCCAAGTCTGTGTACATCAAGCGCGACAAGGCAACCTTCCGCCTGGATTATGTCAACCCCGACATGATTGATCTGCGCGAGGGCGACATTGTTCACCGCCACTTGATCAACGGAGACATTGTGCTCTTCAACCGTCAGCCGTCGCTTCACAAGGCCTCTATGGAGGCGCACCGAGTGAAGGTTCTGCCGGGATCTACTTTCCGCCTCAACGTCTCGGCCACTCGCCCGTACAATGCAGACTTTGATGGAGATGAGATGAACATGCACGTCCCCCAGAGCATCGCAGCCGCCACGGAGCTTCGGTATCTTGCGACAGTGCTTCGGAACATCATCAGTCCTCGTACCTCCAGTCCAATCATCCAGCTCTTCCAGGACACGATGACAGGCGCCTACCGCATTTCGCAGCCGGGCGTGACGGTTCCGGAGCCCATCGCGATGAACATTCTGGCCAAGATCAATCGCCCTTTCACTCGTCGCAATCGGGACTGGACGGGAGCCGAACTTATCTCAGCCGCCTTTCCCGTGATGAACTATCGTGGAGGTGGAATCGTGATTGAGAATGGACAGCTTGTGTCGGGCGTGCTGAAGAAGTCGGCGACCTCTGGGCTCGTTCACGTGCTCTACAACGACTTCAGCCCCGAACGTTGTGGCCAGCTGATCAACGACATCCAGGCCATCGTGACTCAATTCAACCTGTACACGGGGTTCTCCGTGGGAACGTCGGATCTGATTGCGAATGCGAAGGCGCTCGGCTTCGTGAACGAGAAGATCGCAGAGGGTCGCAAAGCGGTTGCAGACATCCTGACCAACGTTCACAGTGGACGCTACATGAACATCTCGGGATTGTCGGATGGAGAGAAGTTGGAGGACGACATCATCTCTGCGATGAAGGATGTTGCGGCCAAGATCAACAAGGAAGTGATTGACTCGTTGTCCAAGACCAACCGCATCGTTCAGATGGTAGACTCGGGGTCCAAGGGAGGTGAACAGAACATCACGCAGATGGTTGCCACGCTCGGACAGCAGCTGATTGAGGGCAAGCGTGTTCAGTACACGCTTCAGGACCGCACACTGCCTCACTTCCCTCGTTACGATGACGGTGTGGAGTCGCGTGGATTCGTCCAGCATTCGTTCGTGGATGGTCTGATGCCCGCCGAGTTCTTCTTCCACGCGCAGGCAGGACGTGAGGGTCTCATTGACACGGCCGTCAAGACCTCGGACACGGGATACATTCAGCGCAGGCTGATGAAGACGATGGAGGATCAGCACGTAGAGTATGACGGAACTGTGCGCAATGTCACAGGAAGCATCGTTCAGTTCCAGTATGGAGAGGATGGAGTGGACACAGTCTACGTGGAGAATCAGCCCTGCAACCTTGCCTTCATGACTACAGAGAACATCTACAGCGAGTATGCTCTGACCGCAGACGATGTCAATCGCTTCCTCAAGGAGTCGGTGGACGATGCTCCGGATCTGGTGGACGAGATCCTGGCGGACCGCGAGATGCTCTTCTCCAGCGTCTTCCGGCATCGCAAGATGGACATTCTCCAGGCCCCCGTTCATCTCAAGCGACTTGTGGACAAGTACTCCAATTCCTACTCCACCAAGACCGATCTGACACCTGCGCACGTTGTGGGATCCATCGGACAGTTTGTGAAGGAGTTCCCCAATAACAAGGTCATGCACTGTCTGCTGCGATTCTATCTGGCCCCCAAGAAGTCTATCGTTGTTCATCGCTTGTCCCAGGCCCTCTTTGACGAGTTGATGCGCGACATTCGCTTCCGCTATATCAAGTCGCAGGTTCATGCGGGAGAGATGGTGGGAGCTCTCGCAGCTCAGTCTATTGGAGAGCCGACGACACAGCTCACGCTGAACACCTTCCACTCGGCAGGAACGGCCAAGGCGAATGCGACCTCAGGAGTTCCTCGTATCAACGAGTTGCTGGATGCCACGACCAATCCCAAGCGCCCGAGCAACACGATCTACCTTCAGCCGAGTCTTCAGAGCAACCAGAATGAGGCCATCGCGATCATGAAGAAGATTCAGAAAACAACTCTGCGCGACATCACCAAGTCAGTGAAGATCTTCTACGATCCGTATCCTCTCTCCTCGTCTACTGTTCTGGACGAGGATCGTGAGATGCTGCTGGCCTACGAGCAGTTCAGTCTCACGGCAGACGGTCGTTGCGATTCCACGTGGATCATGCGTCTGGAGCTCAACGAGTTTGAGATGGCGATGCGCAACGTGTTGGACCTCACGGAGATTCAGGCCAAGCTTCTTGACAATCCCGCGCTGAAGATCGCCGAGTGCCGTTTCGGGGACAAGGTCGGAGAGTCGGGCTACAAGATCGTGTTCCGCATTGCCTTTGATCCAGCCTATGTGAAGAATCCTCTGCAACTCCGATTCATGGAGGACAAGGTTCTGGACACGGTTCTCACGGGAGTGGATGGCATTGGCCGTGTTCACTTGCGCACAGTGAAGAACGAGCTTGTCTACGACGAGGCCGTGGGCGGATACAAGGCCGTGGATCAGTATGTGTTGGATGTGGAGGGAACCAACTTGTACGAGCTGGCCGATTTCCCGGGAATTGATCCTACACGCACCTTCTCCAACGACATTCACGAGGTACTGGATGTGTTCGGAATTGAGGCGGCTCGCATGTGCCTCTTTGATGAGATCAACGAAGTCTTCAGTTCGGAGAAGGTGAACCCGCATCATCTGGCGGTGCTGGTGGATACGATGACCTTCGGAGGACGCATTGTTCCAGTCAACCGGTTTGGAATGAAGAAGAATGAGACGGGAGTTCTGGCCAAGTCGTCCTTTGAGGAGACGTCCAAGGTCATGTTTGAGGCAGCGATGTGGGCAGACAGGGACAGCATGCGCGGTGTCAGTGCGAACATCATGTTCGGACAGAAACCGCCGTGTGGAACGGGATTTGTGGATATTCTAGTGGATGAGACCAAGCTCCCAGATGGACCCGAAGAGGAGCTGGATCTTGTGGAGGATGCGCTGGAGCGTGTCAATCAGACGTTAGTGAATCGTCCGGACAGCGAGTGCCGAATGGACGACATTCTTATGCCGTGGTAAACTGCTCAGTGCATGTATCGTACCAATAGACAATGTATTTCTGGTCCTGAATGGACCACATTCCAAAATCAATCATTTTTTGCATCAGCCACCACATGCGACGAGTCAGTTCTTGAATGGGCGCAGTTCGGCCTTTCTCGCGAATCCACTCCTTCTGCTCCTTGAGATACTCTCGCAGGAGTTCAGCGTTCTTGAGATTGGAATAGGAACACGCAAGCAGAGGCCCAAACTTGATGACGGCCTCTTCCTCGCGGATCTTCACAGAGACCATGCTCATGAATTTGTAGAAAACAAGCCCTCTGTGTCCCAGAGCCTCAAAGCCTTCTGCGTACTCTTGGGACAGCTCGCTCATTTACAACGTAGACGACTCCAGAAAGTAAATGCTTTGGAATCTTCTTACGTCAGTGTTTGTGTTGGGGAGTGTGCGAGACTGCAGCAATGGATTGGGACGCGCTGTCATGCTGGGATTTGGCAGTTCACCGGAGTCTCCGAGAGCGGGAGACAATGTGAGTCTGTGGGTCGCCTATGACCTTCCAGAGCCTCCTGTCACAAGTGGCATTGCGAAGTATTCGTATGCGCTCAATGGAATTCCCTTTCCATCCTCGGAGTATGATCTGTGCACGCAGACCAAGTGCCCCAAGGAGGTTGGGTTCAATAACGAGTCCTCTTCATCAATTTTCCCGTCCGGGATTTCCGGGAAGATCGTTTCTTCAATCGCTTGGACAGACCAGAATGACGAGCTCGTCTGGTGCGTAGAGACGACGTGGCGCGTTTAGGTTTGCGATAGGTACGGAGACGGCCCCCTCTCCGTCTCGGTACACTTCGGCTGAGAATATTCAATGCTTTAAGTATCTTTTTTCCAGTTTTGTCAGCGTTGAGTTGATCGTTTTGTGCAATGAATTGGTTCATGGTCCCTAGATCAACTCCAATAGTCTGGATATCTAAATTCCGCCGGTCCAAGAGACCTGCTAGAGCCGAGGCTTGCTCGTACAGAGCTTTGTAAAACCGTTTCACGCGGTTCATATTTGATACCGAGATTGATACCGAGAGCGGAGCAGACATGATGGCTACTGCCGTCGCATCATTCCTCGGAATTGTCGTTGACTTGGGCGAAGAGTCCCGCGGTACAAACCAATCGGGAACTTCCGATGGCATTGTTGTATTATCTCTGATCTGACCAACATAATCTATGTTATTGGTTGTCTTTATCTGATTGAACAATTTGTTCAACTCCAGCTTGTATTCATTTCCCCATTGAGTTGCGGTTGCAATCACTGAAGGATGAGAAAGAAATGCAAACAAACGTTTGTTAAACTCATTAATATCAGCGTTTGTGGTAATAGAAACGGGGCGGGACGCATACCATATGAGGTCTCTGATATTCTCTCCGATCCCCATGAACACGAACGCTATCAATACCTGGACAAACGACGCCTGAAATTGCGACCAATGCTGGGTTTTATCTGGAAAACTCTGTACGTGTTGTAGCACCTGATTTCGGATCAACTCAATGTTGTCCTCTTTAAGAAATGTGTTGGCGATTCTATGTGCGACATCCGCAAGACGACGGTTTCTTTTTACATCCCCAGGATTCACGATCGTGAAAAGCCATGCCGAAATCTTGTCGCGGTAGACTGGTTCAATTCCCGAAAAATAGCGACGGTTCGTCACGAAGAGCTTGCCGATTTTCCCAAAGAGTTCTTCAAACCGAGGACCTTGGAGCACGTAGAAAATCACACCTTGTGTAAGCATACGCGCACTTTCGTAGGTCAACAACACCGAATTCAAAACTGCGGGACTTCCGGGAGGCATGCGAACTGGAGGATCCATGAGTTGGGCTCCTGCACATTCAGCGGATGTTGAAATGGTTGACAAAATAGACATTGCCGCAACTTGGGATTGTTCAGAGGGTGTGAGACCACTCTTCGCAGCCAACGTAAGTATGGGTCGGCACACGTTCGCGATGGCAACAACACGCTGATTCTTCCAATCAGCTACTTCTTTGATTGTTGGGTCTTTTCCTTTGACTGTCTCATACAGTTTCATACCCTGTCCCCATGTATTGTCATTCTTTAGTAACCTTGTTAAAAATTCATCTATGCGTTTCTCAGAGATTATGAACTGACCATTCCCAGCCGTATCCGTTGTATACTCAATGAAATGCGAGTCGTTCTTTACTTGGTTACAAATTCTATGGGCCCAACTGTATTCTGGCTTAAGTGCGTCTATGTACTCTTTCTTTGAAATGGTGAACGGAGGCGCAGCAGCAGCGGCCGAAGAAGAGGAAGAGGTTGAAGAAGAGGAGGAGGCTGAAGAAGAGGAGGACGACGTACCAGATGGGGATTCATCTACGTTCTCAGTATCACGCATACGCCGTGCAAGAGGACCTTCGTACAGTCCCGTGAAGCAGATCGCTTGTGCGATCGGAAACACGTGTTCGCATTCGGGATAGTACCATTGAGCAGTTTCGGCTTTACCGAGTCTTATTCTGATGTCTACGTTGTATCCGCAAATCCAACACGGAGGTGTGTATGTGTTCAAAGCCTGTTCTTTGAGAACCACTTCACACTGTTCCTTTGCCCCCGTTTTCTCAAAAAACTCACGAATCCCGCCTTTTTTGGCCAGGCATTGTGCCACCGCTGGAGATGCGACTTCAGTGACAAGATCGGTTAACTCTTTCAGGATCTTCGTCGGATCTTTCATATTGCTCAAAGCAGCTTTACCCTCATCACTCTTGTAATACGCCGCTTCTTTCTCCCCTGCCGGAGTTTTCCAATATGGGTCTTGTGGAGTAGCGTCTGGGTTCGTCGCAAGTTCAAAGAAGTGTTTCCGATGCTCAAACGGAATACTCGTCCATCGTTTTCCAACAAACCCCATTTTTCCTGCGATCAAAATTGGCTTCAGCGTCTCGGAATACCCTTCTCCAGCAAACGCCTCTTCTCCCGTGAATTGCCTGTGAAGGACAATATTGATATCAGAATCTTCGACTCCAATATCTTCTAGCGTTGTCGGTTGAGGCGGAGGTGCTGCATCTATCGTAAGCCAAGAGCTTGGTCTTGCTACTCCGGCTGCCGTAGCCCCAGCCGCAGCCGCAGCTGCCGCAGCATTTGATGCGGAGGAAGACGAAGAGGAGGAAGATGATGAACCAATGGACCCCTGCCCAGTTGCTGGGAAGAAAACCCCGTCAAATTCTGTTGCCATTGAATTGCCAGCTCCAGCCGCAGCCAAAGATTGTATAACCGAGCCAAGTGTGTCAGTGATTGGCAACCACTTTCTAGTCGTTGTCGAATACAACTGAGTCGACGTTGATCCATCGGGTTCCCGTATAACATACTCTACTATCTTACCATCAGGAGTTGACCCTCCAGGTCCTCGTATTATACGCCCACCTTCCAACCATGTTCCAGGCGCCCAATACGAAGACCCATCGGATTCTGTTGCCATTTGATTGCCAGCCCCAGCTGCTCCCAGTGCCGCCGCACCAGGATTTGATGCGGAGGAAGACGGCGACGCAGACGAAACCCCGCCGAATTCTGTTGCCATTGAATCGCCAGCCCCAGCCGCTGCACGTGCCGCCGAACTCATTACCTTTTTCCCAGATTTTTGTTTGATGACAAAAGACAATGGTCAATCTCACGCATCCCGAACTCGCAGAGATTTCAGCGGAGAGGCTTCCCCTTCCCTCCGATGAGGTTCTTTTGTCGTTGCGAGCCAGAGCCTGCGAATCCAGTCAGTCGGGCTTTCAACTGCAAAGCCAGCAGCGGTTTCTTCGGGGTGTCTTGTCCCCAGACTCCCCCACGCGAAGTCTTTTGATGGTCCATGGAACTGGAACAGGCAAGACGTGTACCGCGATCCAGATTGCGGAAGAGTACATTCTGCGCCCCGAATTCCAGGATCGCAAGGTCTTGGTCCTGGCTTCGGCGGCTGTCCAAGAGAACTTTGCCGATGAACTCTTTGACATCAGTCGTGTGAACATTGATGTCGCAGCGGGAACTCTGGAGTCTCAGCAGTGCACGGGGCGTCGCTATCTGGACATGCTCCTTCGCATTGAACAGGATCCCAAGAACTGGATGAACCCCGATCGCCGTGATCAACTCACTCGCACGGCCGATCGTATTATTCGCGAGTTCTATGAATTTGGAGCCTACGTGTCGTTCGGCAAGATGATCAACAAGTATCAGACCGAACTCAAGAAGCCGGAGTTTGAGGAGTGGATTCACAAGACATTTGACAACCGACTCATCATCGTGGACGAGGCGCACAACATTCGGCAGGCACGCGACGATGGAGAAGGCAAGGAGGTGACAGCAGCCATGGAGACACTCATCAAGATTGCTGATGGAGTTGTTCTGGTCTTGTTGACTGCGACTCCGATGTATCACTCCTATGATGAGATCGTGTATTATTTCAACCTCTTTCGGTGGAATGAACGTCGTCAGCCTGTGACCGATGCCTTTCGTGCGAGTGATTTCTTCAATGAGGATGGAACTCTGAAGGAAGGTCCATCGGGAGAACAGTTCCGAACCATGTGCCAAGAGTATGTCTCGTATGTGCGCGGCGACAATCCTTTCACATTTCCGTTTCGCTTGCCCCCTCCTCCTGCGGTAGAACCCGATGCGCTGACTCGCGGATTTCTTGGCGACACGCTGGGGCCGACAGACAAGATCAAGTACCTTCAGGATTTCTTGGTCTATTCCACGGCGACAGGCCTTCAGAAATCGGTGCTGTCGGGAGAAGACCGAAGTGACGAGGAAGAGAAGCGCAGAGTCTACATGCAGTCCACTGTGTCTGTCCTCCCAGGAAGCAAGTCGTTCCGCACCATCTTCGCAGAGACTGGATCACAGTACACTTATACAGTGGATCCTTTCCTGACCCCCGACGAACTGCCCAAACATTCGGCCAAGTTTGCCTCGGTTCTCAAATCCATTGAAGCAGGAGAGGGCATCTGTTTCGTCTACTCCAACTTTGCGACGATGGGAGCTTTGTTGTTCTCCATGGCCTTGGAAGAGCACGGGTACACTCCCGCAAAAGGCCAACCGTTGCTGTCCAATCCTGCGTACAGTGGATCGTCCAAAGGGCAGTATGTTCTGTTGACTTCCAAGGCATCGGAATCTGAGATCGCAGACCTCATTCAGAAGGTCAAAGACCCCCGCAACCAAGAAGGCAAGGCCATTCGTGTCATCGTGTCCAGTCCAATCGTGTCAGAGGGTGTAGATTTCCGCTATGTCCGTCAGATTCATGTACTGGATCCGTGGTGGAACATGAGCCGTACCGAACAAGTCATTGGTCGCGGTCTTCGGACATGCAGTCATGCACGGTTGACCCCCGACAAGCAAAACTGCACAGTGTATCTTCACGTCGTGCGCACGGGCGACGGCAACGAGTGCTATGACGAATACACCTACCGATCCCGTGTCGTTCCCAATGCGATGCGAATTGCGAATGTCCGTCGGGTCTTGGAAGAGTCCGCGATGGATTGCCCCATGCAGAACCAGATCAACTCACTTCCCGAGGATTGGAAGAACTTTCCTGTGACACAGCGTCGCTCCGAAGGCAATCAGGCTGTGACCTATAAGCTCAAAGACATGATGGCGCCGTCCTTCATGGAAAGTCCAGATGTCAAGGAGTGCATCGTCAAGCCAAGTGAGCCTGATCCCGAACACGTGCGACCTCTGTCTACCTATTTGGATGTGCGCGATGAGCTGCTTCAGAAGGTCTCCAAGATGCTGATTGACAAGCCAATTTGGGATCGGACTCACTTGCTCAAGGCTCTGAAGCCATACACGGACGATGTGATTGTCTACAACCTTCAGCATGCCATTAGTTCGTCGTATCGCTTCAAAGATGCCTTTGGTCGCCCTGCGCTTCTGGAATCCAAGGGAGACCTCTATGCGCTGGCTCCCATCGGAATTCAGAATGGCACAATGATTGAGCGAACATCCAAGCCGATTGTGCGAGGGCGTGTGGATCTGCCCAAAGAGGAAGCCGCGAAGGCAGTAGAAGTAGAAGTGGCTCCTGATCTTCTGGCCATCAAGCGCGCCGAACTCAAGCTCCCAGGAGATGCTCTGACGCGCTTCTCAGAGGCAACGCTCAACGGATACGCATTTGATCATGAATTCACCGACGTGGAGAAGCGCGCCTATCTTCGGACACGTCCCAAGACGTTGCCGTTTGCAGATCGTCTGTTTGTTCCCGACTCTGACTACATCATTTTGGGTCACGAGACGTATGAACCGCCCGAGCCTCCTGTGGGAGACGACGAGACTCAATTCCGAGCGTGGAATGCAGCGTTGTTGGCCCGATTCATCGCAAGCAAGAATGTTCTGTTTGCGTCTCTGACCTCGGATCGCAAGTTCACCATCTCCAAGATGAAGATTGACGGAGACAAGGTCGTGCGCCATTACGAGGAAAAGGCCAAGAACTACAAGCCTACTGTGTGTGGAACTGGAGACAACAAGAAGGATGTCATGACAGCCTTTGCGAAGTTTGTGGACAAGAACGGAGTGGGAGTTCCAGCCTCCATCAAGACCGTCGCAGACATCTGTGTCTACGCAGAGCTGTTGGCACGTGAAGAGACAAACTGCATCTGGGTGACTCCCGAGGAACTGTCTGTTCTCTACGACAATCCGACCAACGAAAAGGCCTTCCGTGCGAAGTTCAAGGAATAAAAAACGAATCCCGCGAAATGAATACAGGAGAGCCTCATGGATCCGTTGTTTGAACGCCGTGAATTGACTCGCAATGTGCATCTGGAATCTCGCAATCTCAAGAAGAATGTCCATTCCAGTCTGTTGGCACAGCTTCGTCACAAATATGAAGGCATCTGTGCGTCTGAAGGCTATATGCAGCCTCGGAGCATCACTATCGTAGACTATTCGTTGGGACGTGCCAACCTCATCAAGGGAGGCCTAGATTACGTTGTGAAGTTTCAGGCCGATGTGTGCTTGCCCCATCCAGGACAATTGATCCGGGCTCCTGTCTCTCTCAAAAGCAAGATTGGACTTCACGCCGAGCTTCCTCCTCTCAAGATTCTGATCCCGCGTGATCTTCACATTGGAAATGGAGACTTTGAGACAGCCGAGGAGTCCCAAGAGATTGAACTGGAGGTCGTGGGCGCTCGGTTTCAGCAAGGCGACGAGAGCATTGTTGTTCTGGGCAAGCTTCGGAGTTTGGTCCAGCCTGCCGAGATGCCTGTAGCCGAAGCAGAGGCCTCTACAGAGCCGATCTTGGCAGCCCCCGTGGAAGGGGCATCCAATGCGGCGTCCGAGAAGCGTGTCGTGACTGTGAATGTTTCTGCGACCAAGGCTGCCGAGCAGTCTGCGCGTCGGAAACGCATTCGTGCGAATCCCGAGGCAAAGACAAATGAATAGGGCACAGAAAGAAGCCCTCAAAGAGAAACTTGAGAAATTAGACCCCCAAGAACACGAACAACTCTTCGCAATCATCAAGCGCTACACAAGTCAGTTCACAAAGACGCAGAACGGTGTGCTTGTTTCATCGGATGTCTTGCCCGACGAATGCCTTCGGGAGATGGAGAAGATGGTTGCTTTTTATATGGACCAACGCAAGCGGATGGAAGCCGATGCAGCCGAACGCAAGACACTTAGCCGAATGTAATGGTGCCTTTTTTGGTCCGAAGTCCTCCAAGAATCCATCCCCAGCTATCCTGCTCCACAGGATACAGTTCATATCCGTGCGTCTCTCGCAACTCATCACGCGCATCCAGATTGATGTTGCCTCTCGTCGTAATAAACAGAGTCTCCAATAGAATTCCAATCATCTCAACATTCGGATGATCCTCGTCTCGCAAATACGGACGAGGATCAATGTCCGACGCTTCTAGCTCTTGCACGAGAGCAACCAACTCGTCCATTGTATACAGGCAGCAAAGTGCCTGAAAACGGACTAAAGAGAACCTAGCGTCTAAATAAGCATGGAGACTCTCATTTCTGCGAGTGTTCGGGGGGATCTCACCAAAATGGTGGGACTTGCCAAGACAGACCCAAAGGCAGAGGTAGAGGTCAAGGTCTTGGCTGGACAGATCCGGACCAAAGACGAGGCCAACCGTTTGGTTCGGGCCATTGAGGAAATGACCTCGGGCTCATTTACCGATGAACATCGGGCTACCTTTACATATCCTGACGGGCTTCGGGTCAATGTGACCTCTCCCGAACATATTTATAAACTTTGCACGACAGGGACATTTCGCGGACTTCCGCTGACAGTGGAACGAAAGCGTCGGTATTCGGACACTGCGAGTGGCCAAGACATTCTTGATGTTCCCGAGGTACGACTTCGGGCGACATGTTGCTTTGAAGATGATCTTCGTCGGGATTTCAGTGGATCTCCGATGGACCCCAAGAACCACGTGCGCATTCTGCATCGGAAATCGTGGGCAACGAACGACGGACTTCTCCGCATTGACTTCTCTATGGTGAAGTCCAAGGCAAAGACCACGAAGACACTGTCCGACATTCTGAAGCAACCGCACACCTACGAACTGGAACTGGAAGTCGTGGACAAGAAGGCCGACCCCGAGCTTGTGGTAAAGTCTCTTCTTTCGCACACCGAACAGCTTCTGGCCGCCTTTCAGCAGAGTCCGTTCCTTCTCACGGAGTCCGACATTCAGCGCTACAAAATGGAGTTTGAGGGAACCAAGGTCCGGTTCATCAACCCCATCACATTGGTTCGTCGTCACATTCTGCAGGGTCGTCAGGGAAATATCCTTCAAGGATACACTGTGACCAACAAGGCAGATGGCGAACGCTGTATGCTGTTCGTCGCTCGCGACCGACGCGTGATTCGTGTCACTCGCAAGGGGACGGTTGTGTGGACTGGGTTGACAGCCAACGATGATTCGCACGTCGGGGATATTATTGACGGAGAATACCTCGCGGACCGGAACCTCTTCTGTATCTTTGATGTGTACGTGTTTCGTTCTAAAAAGGTGGATCGTCTTCCTCTGATCACGACGGATGAGGAAATTCGCACAGAGCCATTGAAGTCGCGACTGGGCTGTGCCCATCAGTTTGTGCAGGACCTGAAGACATCCTTCGGGGCTGCGTTTGCCAAGACTCCCTTTCGTGTGGAAACGAAGCTCTTTCTCGCTGGAGATGGGCCCGCGATGGAAACCGCCATCAATCGCTTGCTGGACACAAAGTTCGAGTATCCAACGGATGGATTGGTGTTTACCCCGCGATCCTCTCCAGTGGCGCCGATTGCAGAGCGAAAGGGAGATACTTGGTTTAGTGTCTACAAGTGGAAGCCGCCTCACCAGAACTCCATTGATTTCCTCATTCGGTATACACCGTCGGAAACCTACGACCCCGTGCTGAAAACGCAGGTGTACAAAGGGACGCTCTACATTTCACGGAGTCCGGGTTCGGACATTCTCTACCCTTGCGAGACGATGACTGGAGAATATACTCCGCCGAAACTGCCGGCAGATCTCCAGAAATTCACAGATCGTGTCCCGTCTCCCTTTCAACCGGCTGCTCCAAGGGCCCCTGACGCATCGGAGATTCTTCTTCCGTTGAACGCCAAGGGAAGTCCAGTGGATGCAGAGGGAGAACGGATTGAGGACAATACGATCGTGGAGTGTTCCCGAGACGTCGCAACTGGACGTTGGACGGTGATGCGCACGCGGTACGACAAAACGTACCAATATCGTGTGCTCAACCAGCCTCAATTCGGGAACGATATCGCAACAGCTGATGATATCTGGGCAACGATTCACAATCCGGTGTCAGAGGAGATGATCCGAACCGTTATGTCGTCTCCAGCTGACGACACATACGATGATGATCTGTACTATCGTGATGCGCTGGAGTCGCGGGACAGAGTCATGACGGACATCATGGGATTTCATAACAAAGTAAAAGAGGCACTGTACAAGCAATACGTGAAACCAGGGGACACACTTCTGGAACTCGCATTCGGACGGGGCAATGACATGCACAAGTGGAAGAAAACCAAGCCATCAAAGGTCGTTGGAATTGATCTGTCAGAATCTAACATTACTGCGCCTCGGCAGGGGGCTTGTGTACGCTACCTAAAACTACAAGCCGAGACGCCCAAAGAACCGCTGCCACCTGCGCTGTTTATTGCAGCAGACATGACACAGCCACTTCGGGAACAGAATAACCGATATATCAAACTGCTTCTGAAGGAGGAGCCCGCCTCCACTCCCTACTTGGAAAAATTCGCAGGGCTTTCTGACTTTGACGTCATCTCGTGTCAATTCGCGATTCACTACGCGTGCGAGTCCGAGGACACCTTCCGTCGGTTTGTTGGCAATCTCACGGCACACGGCAAGGACATCTTCTTCGGAACCTGTTTGGATGGCCAGGCTGTGTACAGTTTGCTGATGGGAACCTCTGGGTATCTCTTTCGGACAGCATCCACTGGGCCAACCGCGGCAGGAGGAGGTGGACAGGTCTGGGGTGAGTTCCGCAAGGACTATGCGGATGGATCGGGGTGGACAGAAGAGTTTGGAAAATCAGTAACCGTCAAGCTGGAGAGCTTTGAGAAGCCGGTTCAGGAGTACCTGGTTCCGTTTGGCAAGGTCACGGAGATTCTGGCTGAGAATGGATACGAACTTGTGCGGACGACGATGTTCGCGGATCACTACAGCAATCAGACGGGATTCGCGTTTGAGGGCGATCACAAGGTCTTCTCCTTCCTTCACCGTAGCTTTGCCTTCAAGCGCGTGGAGAAGGAAGAGGAGCAGGTTGCGGAAGTCCCGGTTGTGGGAGAGGAGGCAGAGGGCAAGGAGGCTGAGCCTGAAGCGGCGAAGGAGGCTGAGCCTGAAGCGGCGAAGGAGGCTGAGCCTGAAGCAGCGAAGGAGGCCGAAGCAGCGCCAGCGAAGAAGCCTCGCAAGAAGATCGCCAAGAAGGAGCCGGAGCCAGGTCAGGAGCCTGTGTTGTTCTTCGCGGGCAATGAGACGCTGAATGAATTCAAGGAGTTCAGCAATTCGTTTGAGGCTCCAATGCAGATTGACGGCGTCACCTTCCCGACTGTGGATCACTACTTTGAGTGGTCCAAGGCCAAGCAGTTTGGAGACGCAGAGGCAGAAAAGAAGATCATGAAGACCGCCAGTTCCAAGTCTGTCATTGCCTATGGCAAGAAGATTAAGAACTTTGAGGAGGCAGCCTGGGCAGAGAAGTCGGAGGGTGTCATGCGCACAGCACTGAAGGCGAAGTTCACACAGCATCCAGAGCTTCGCAAGAAATTGCTGGACACCAAAGAGCGTCCGATTGGAGAGGCAGATCCTCGCGACAAGGAGTGGAGCATTGGAACGGGAGCGGACACGGCCAAGGCCAAGAATCCCGAGAAGTGGCCGGGCAAGAACAAGTTGGGCAAGCTCCTGATGGAGTTGCGCGGGGAGCTTAAAGAATAATCCCTGCTACAACCCAAATGCAGATCTTCGTGAAGACCCTGACGGGCAAGACAATTACGCTGGACGCAGAGGCGTCGGATACGATTGAGGCGATCAAGGCAAAGATTCAGGACAAGGAAGGAATCCCGCCTGATCAGCAGCGCCTTATTTTTGCTGGCAAGCAGCTGGAGGATCAGCGCACACTTGCCGATTACAACATTCAGAAGGAGTCCACACTTCACTTGGTCCTCCGACTCCGTGGTGGCTTCTGAGTCTTGCGTCGGGTTGACCGACGCCGAGTCTTTCGGCCTCCTTTCTGGAACTTTTCAAGAGGAGTCCCGACTGGAACGTTGCGCTCTCCAATGGTTTCTCCATCGCGGACAATCGTGATGACATGGTTGGACCCTTGTAGACGCTCGTATATCCCATGCAGTGGTTCTCCGTAATAAGACCCCCTGACCTTGTCTCCCGGTGCAAACGATGTCGCAGCGACCCACGGCATTTATACTCAAGATGGAAAATACACACAATGGAGCTAGAGATCACTGTCTACAACAAAGGCGGAGAGACATTCGGAAACGAACACGAGGAACTCATCATGGATGTTCTGACACCAATCTTTCGCGATCTCATGCTTCCTTTTTCGTATGAGATTGGAATTCGGGAGTG
>JACCDG010712968.1_pt1 | contig 23723 bp, 49 predicted proteins | sample 7442471 | NCBI WGS metagenome assembly JACCDG01 (sample SAMN15323444, study PRJNA562643) | freshwater metagenome | isolation source: river surface water | place: USA:Blue River Watershed | collected 2017-08-17 | reverse complement strand
TGTTCGCGGTGAGCGAAGTCTCGTGGCGACACGACGTACAGCGCAGCACGTCGGGACGCGTTGAAATACGCCACGGTGCCGCGTGGACACCGCACGTCGGGCAGATGAACCCGTCGGGCCAGCGAATACGCTCCATGTAGTCGGCGCACGCGGCTTCGTCGGGGAACATTGTTTGAAACTCGCGCAGCGAACGCGGCTGTTCCGCAGGGCGACGCGGCGCCTTCTTCGGAGGCGATGGTTGATTGCGGACGGAGCGGCGTGGGCGCGGTCTCATGCCTTCAATTCAAGCATGAAGTTCAGAAGAAAACAGCGGCGACGTGACGATTATGAGCCGCCGCGCTTTGCCTCGTCGTGCTTCTGAATGTCGGCTGGTTGATCCATCATCTCGCTTGGATGATGCATCTCTTTCTGCGGCTGCTCTCCATCGCGCGGCTCGGTCACGTCTGGCGGAACGCGAACCTGCTCGTCGACGCGATCCGTGTTCGTCTTGCCGTGTCCTTGAACGCTATCTCGAAAACCGGGGCGTCCACTAAACGTAGCGTTGCCAGCGACGCGAAGAGGTTGAAATCCTGCTCGTTTTGTGCTCGCTTCGGTCAGTGCCTTGATTGCATCAACGAGCGATTCAGCCGCTTTATCGGAGTTAGCATCTCTCTGCGATTTGACAAAATCAGCCGTCTTGGCATCGAGGCTTTTGATCGCAGAATCGTAGTCACTCATCAAGGCTTCCCATGCGCGATGTCGGGTGAACAGGAGCCACGTAATCACAGAGGCGGCGGCGATAAGAGACGTGATTGCGGCAGTAACACGAGCGATGCCAATGCTGGACAACAAGCCAAGGAAAGACAAACCGAGAGCAGGAACGGCATACTTGGCGACAGTAGCGGCAGACTCGACCATGTGGATTAACCCTTGGATCTTGTCCTTCCCATCCCGCAATGCCCGACTGTGACGCATGAAGTCTTCTTCGGTAAACCGAGAGAAGTTACCGTGCAGGAGATCGCTCTGCATCTCGTGGAGGGCTGTCTTCACGACGGCATGGCCCCCAATGGACCAGAATCTCGGGTTCGACGCGATGCTTGACGGCTTCCATTGCAGCGGATGAATTGCCGTGCCTGCCATGATCCAGCGTGCGTACACGAAACGTTTCGCATTGAGAGCTCCTGAAATGTTGACGCGGCGCGTTTGTGATTGACGCAGCGGTCCGTCCGCTCCGCCGAGCAAATGCGCGCCAGCGTCACGACGGCGCCTGCGTCAGAAGAAACAGACCCGTCAGTCTGGAACACGACGTGCTTGGCAGTCGCCCCGGCGATCCGGGTGTGGCAACCGGATAGGCATGGTTCGATCGACCACTGGCCAGCGGGCAGCACGACGACGGCGCCTCCGTTCTTTCGAGCGGTGATCGTCGGAACTTCACCGCTCGCGCTGAACCCGTGCGAGTCGACGGCGCGGAGTCGCGCCGTTTCGCACGCGGCATCCGTGATCGGCTTACCGTCGCCGTAGCACCAGCCATCGCGCGTCGACTTTCTCAGCCCTGCGATCCTTGCCTCGATCGATTTGATCGCTGACTCTCCCCTCATCGCGCAGTGCTCCTATGATGCGTCATGTCTTGCGCCGAGAACGTCAGCGGGGGTCAGGTACGACGCATCTGCCCAGTCGATCATCCTCTTGGCGTAGTCATCACCGATTGCCGAGCCGCCCGCGAAAATGTATCGCAGCACTTCTCCGAGCGGCGTTTGCATATTGCTTAAAACGTAAGACGTCATGAGCGTATCTCTGGTAGAGAGAACGAGCCGAACAAGCGGAAGCATGACGTCGTCGCCGGTCACACTCGAAGTCAGCTCAACGCAAGGCGAAGTCTTCGTGTCAATGCCGATGCATTCGATAATATCCGCGACATGACTCAGTTCGACGAAGTCATCGCCAGACGCGGCGCGCATAAGGCTACATACGCTAGTCGGAAACACCATACGCCTGATCGCGACACCGTGCATCCTGCTTGCGAAATGAGGAAGGATGCGGCTAGCGATGTCCGCCATAGCCGCCTCAGCGTGCGCAAAGCCGACGTCTCGAAGACGTGCGGTAGTCGCGCGAACGATGGTGGCGCGTCTCGAAGCAAGCCGCCTACGGGCTTTCGGGCTCGCGTGCGCGAGCTTAGGCATGAGCCTATCAGCGTGAGAGAGAAGCCTGCCGCGGCCATCCCTCGTCGAGAAAGCTACTACGTCATAATCCTTTGCGAGTGAGCGGATAAGCCCTTCTACTTGAGATACCGCATCCGATCGATCCGAAGCCTGCCATCGCTTCGAGTGCGTCGTCGCGGACGCAGAGGCGTAAGTAAAATCGGTTTGCTGCCATCCGTTTTCGATGTACAGCGCGCTATTGTCGATGGTCGATACCGCGCATAGACCTCTCGGACACCCATACGCCGATTTTGTCGCGGCGAAGGCAACGACCCATCCTACGATCGAGGCGCCGTCTCTTCTGCGTCTCGCATCAAGCGTGACCACGACGACTGATGATCGCCCGCGAATAAGCGATTCGATATCGGATGCCAGTTCTTCGTGGAACGTCATAGAGTCGGGGTCGATCCCTGCTCGCTTGCATTCCGTATCGACGGCCCACGAGAAGTCTCGGTACTCCGTCGAGACGCGATGAAGGATATCGATAAATAGCTTGTCTTTCTGGTTCACAAACACGATTTAACCTCGACGCCCGACCACCGCAAGACACGTTTGCGTGCCTCCCTCGATCTCCGTGAGCCCCGCGTCGGTGACGACGCCAGCCGCGTTCTCGCTGGCGATCCGCGACCACTCCTCGCCGCCCGCCCACGTCACGACGCACGGGAATCCGCGGCGCCACCACTCCGACGCCACCATCGGGTCGTGGAGTGCCTCGAACGCGAGCATCGCAGCGTGGCCTACCTGCGCGAGCATCTTGCCGACGCTCATCGGCACGTCACCGTTCAGTACGATCGTAGCGTCGTCAGCCGTTGGCGCTTTGAAGCCAGTGCGCATATCGGCAACCGTGGCGTTGTACGTCTGGAGCTTCGCCAGCGCCTTCGGACGGTCGCTCCGTCGCACGGGCGGGAACACCGTCACGTCGCCGCGTGTGCACGACGGGAACGCCGAGAGTGAGGCGAGTTCCTTATCGTTCGCGCGCAGCGTGACCTTGCGGTATATCCCAGCGCGCCATGCCTCGAAGGCCCCTCGGTGCATTGTCTCGCGGCTGTACTCGGCGAGCACGCCACACACTGCCGTGGCGGCGTCGGATAGAAGTTCCACCAGCGACGAAGAGTGGCCCTTGCGGACCACGATGTACATCACCGCGTCGTCGTTGTCGGTCATCGCTTCTCTCTTGTGTGCCGCGAGTTGAGCGCGATGTATCCTACGCCGACGCCGAGAAGGCCAGCGAAACCGGCGATGGCGAGGATCGCAGCGGTGTCCTTCGTCATCTTGATCTTGCTCACTGCCCGGATCATCGCGGCAATCTCCTCCTCTGATGGCATCTTCGGTTTCGGCGGCTGCACCGACGCAACGCTTGCCGTGGTCGGGTGCAGCGCCTCGTCCATCGCAGCCGACGCGATGTACTGCGCGTAGAGTTGCTGCGTCGGAGTGAGCGCAGGATCGTCGATTGTGACAATCGACGTCGGAGTTGTGATGACCTGTACGGGCGCCGCCACCTCGACTGGCGCCACCACCTCGACGGGCGCCGCCACCTCGACGGGCGCCGCCACCTCGACGGGCGCCGCCACCTCGACGGGCGCCGCCACCTCGACGGGCGCCGCCACCTCGACGGGCGCCGCCACCTCGACGGTTCGGCGACGTGCCAGACGAAGGCAGACGATGGCGCAGAGTAATGCGTTGAGTACGGTCGCCGTGACAATGAACACCGTTGTCAAGCAGTCACCCGAACCTTCTCAGCGGCCTTACGTTGCCCCGGATGAACCATCCACGAAGGCGAGAGACCCCGGCTCGTGAGAGATAGGATCGTCGCCACGCTGACGTTGTGGAGCGTCTGCGCAGACAGAGCACACATCTCGCGAACGATCGTGTCCACGTCGATCGAGAGGCTGGTCGGTCCGTTCGCGCCGTCCACGGTGACGTCGATGGAGTTGTACCGCACCTCCCACGGAATCGAGCCGATCACCTCTGCGACGACGATAGCGCATCGCTTTGCCGCCTCGCACGGGTGGAACGTCTCCGTCGGATACGCTTTGCGCGATAGCATGCTTGCGAGGTCCATGATCCGACCGTGGTCGCCCATCACCGATCTCCATTCCGATCGTTCTGCTTGCGATGCATGCGAGATGTAATTGCCATAGCTACTTCGAGGCTCATCGAGTGAGAGGCAAGCCACTGCATATCACGCAAGCTCAGTCCGTCCATTTCAGCGTCAGCGAAGATAGGCCGCAGCGCTTCGCGTACACGATCGTCAAAGCGCTTGCCTTCTTCTGTCAGCACCCCGTTTCCGTCGAAAATCGATCGAGCCATCTGAGCCATACCGCGATTACCGCGCATTGTCTTCTCCGTCACCAGTCACTCGATCCGCCGCCGCCATCGAAGCCACCACCGCCACCGCTCCAGCCGCCGCCACTCGACCCTCCGCTGTCGCTCGACGAGGAGAAGATCCATATATCGCCACCGTAGCCTCGGCGACGCGATCGGATCAATGCGAGCAGAGCGATCAGGATCACGATGAGAACGATCGCCTCGATGATCTCCCCGTCGGTCCACCCGGAGCGTCGAGCATGACGCGATGCCACGCCGCCGAACCTCGCGCCCACGGTCTCGCCGACGTCGGTCACGACGTCCGTGAAGGCATCGCCGTACCGAGCGGCTCGCATCGCAGGACGTGCGTTGTCGAGGATGCGGCGACACACGACGTCGGTGAGTCGGCCTTGAACGCCCGGTCCGGTCTCGATATCGCTCTTTCGGTCTCGGATCGCGAACGTGATGAGCACGCCATCGTTTCGATCGGCGCTGCCGCCACGCCACTCGCGAGCCGTCGCGAGCGCGTAGTCATCGATCGGCTCGCCGTCGGTCGTGTCGACAACGAGCAGCGCCACCTGAACTCCTGTCGCGTTCCGCGTCGCCACGATGCGATCCGTGATGCGCGCCACGTCCGCATCGGAGAGAACGTGCGCGTAGTCGTTCACCGGGCGATCGATGGTCGGAACCGCCGACGCAGGAGCCGCGAGAAGCATGATCGCGAGGAGCGCGATCGTAGCGAACAGTCGTTGCGTTGTGTTACGCATGGCCTTCACCAGTCGCTCGAAGCGCCGCCGCCGTCGAAGCCGCCGCCACCTCCTGCATTATCGTAGCTCGGTGACGGGTCGGGGGCACTCGGAGCGCTCGGCTCCGGGGCCGACCACGAGAAGTCCGATGACGGCGACGAGTCCGGCGTGTACGAACTCCCGAACGCAGGGCTCGGCGAGCGGTAGGATGAGTAGCTCGGCGTCTCCACGGCAACCGACACGCCGAACGCGGGGCTCGGCGAGCGGTACGCAGGGACGGGCGTGTCGGCTCGAACCGGCGACCGAAGGGGAGCCGAGTAAGCCGTCCGTCCGCTCATGGTCGGCTGCGCAATGGGGGCTGAACGCGGGGCAGGCTTCGGCGCAGACGGCGGCGGGGGGTACGTGCGACGCTTCGGCGCCCCCGTTGCGACCGGAGCGGGCGGCGGGGTCGTGTCACGGTATCGCTCGACGGCGGCGGCAGCCTCTCGCTCGCGCATCTCACGGGCGGTACGTTCGGCACGCTCACGATCCTGCTCGCGCTCACGACGACGTTCCTGCTCGCGCCTATACTCATCGTCCGCCGCAGTCCCGCGCCTCCGCTTCTCCTCGCCGCTGCGATAGAGCCACACGCCGCCGATCACGCCGAACCCGAGCACCGCCACGAGAACGAACACGATGAAGCCGTTGTCGTCCTTCGGAGATTGAACGCTCGCGGCCGGAACGATCGGCGAACCTGACGCGCGAACGCGTCCGTCGAGCGCGACGATCACGCCGTAGAAAGCGTCACCGAAGCGCGAGGATCGCAGCGCGGGACGGGCTTCGTCGAGGATGCGACGCGCGATCGCGTCGGGGATGCGAGCCTGCAAGCCCGGACCGACCTCGATATCGGACTTGTGATCCCGCACCGCGAAGGTGACCAGCACTCCGTCGTTGCGCTCGGCGCTGCCACCTTGCCACTGCCGCGCCGCAGCGAGGGAGAAGTCGTCGATCGGTTCTCCGTTCGTGGTATCGACCACCAGAAGCGCGAACTGCGCACCCGTGGCAGCGCGGACGGCAGCGATCCGATCGGAGATGCGACGGACGTCGGCGGCTTCGAGCACGCCAGCGTAGTCGTTGACGGGGTGGTCGACCGTCGGAACCGCGAAGGCCGGTGTGGCGAACAGAGCCGCCACGAGAAACATGACCGTTGTGAGAAATCGCATCGTCTACCTCCACACCGCGTCGGCGTAGGGTTCGGAACCGGGCAGGCTACCGTTGCGCACCACGCGCCTCGCGAACCATCCCGTCATCACGCTGTTGTACGTCGTTACCGCATCGTTATAGTCACGCTTCGCGACAGAAATGCGACGCTCGGCGCGTTCGAGCACCGTGGCGCGCTCGCCGTCGTTGATCGCGGTGTCCAGCGCGCGAGCGACCAGCGTGCGGTTGTCGAACGCGAGCACGACGTTGTGTCGCTCCGCTTCGACGCGAGAGTGCAAGAGCATCGCGTCGCGGTATGCCAGCCACGACACCATCACGCCCACGAAGGCAACGAACGCCGCGCCCGCTGCGACGGCGAAAAACGCCGATCGAAGACGCGACATGAGTTCACGTCGCCTCTGCTCGTTCCGCTCCGTCGCCTCCGTCTCCCGCGCGATCACCGTCCGCACTGCATCGCGCCCGATGCCGACGTCTGCCGCAGCATCCTCGATCTCAGATTGCGTAAGACGCTCTCGCGCCTCCGCATCGGCCTTTGCCGCATCGCCGATGATCTTTTCGGCGACGTCCCTTGTGTATTGCATTGATCCTCCGGCCAGTTGTACGTCGGCAGACGGCGATTTGTGTCGCGATGTTTCGAGATTGTTACCGGCGCGCGTGGGCGTTAAACGCATCTGCGGCGGCATCGCACCGTAGCGACGCCGTGAGCACGTACAGAATGTCGTGCTGCGGGTTCGTCTCCCGCACCCACGACACGTCGTCTCCGACGTCGGTCACCTCATGGCTGTGCCAGCAGAACTGGCGAATCCACACGCATCCGCGCTCGACGTACAGCGCTTTGCGTGTCTCGCCATTGCTGCGTTCCAACGACGCGATGAACCAACGGAGCCCGCGGCAGTCGTCGATGCTGAACGGGTTGTCGTGCGATCCGATGAGTTCACGCAGCGCCTCACGCGCCGCGATGTACTCGTCGATGATCGTGGCCGCGCTCACGGCGCACCTACTTCGTCGAGCCACCGAGACCAGAGCGCGACGATGCCGCGTACCTCGCCTTGCCGGTACTCACCGTCATCGACGGTGCGACACGCAGACGTTCCTACGATCGACGCGATGAGTTGCAGCGCCCGCCACTCAGCGTCGATGTACGCGCAGAGAATCTGGATCGCGCGCCAGTCGTACTCGACGATACTACGAAGCACGGGACTGCCGGTGCCTATGCAACTGCGTACGCGGAGGTACTCGATGTGCCGCTCGATGAGCGACCGGAGTGCCTTGTTCTCGTCGACCGAGAGCGGCTGCGCGATGGCGTGCCGCATCGCCGCCCTGTGCGCATCGGTAGGCTTGTTGTATGCGATCATCACGTCGGCGCTCATCGTTTCGTTCCCAGTTGTTCGATATCACGCTCATCGACGACGACCAGCACGTTGCTAGCGACGTCTACCTCGACGAGCCATTACGCACCCTCGCCGTCTCCGTACCGATCCTCGCACCACGCCTCACAACCGGCGTAGTCGCCGACCTTGATCTTCACCTTTGTACCTTTTCTCATCGGCAGTACAGCCCTCGGCTCTCCTCGATCGAGCGAACGTTGTGGTCCTTCTCGCACGTCTCGTACGCTTCCTCAGTGAGCGAGCACGAGACGAATTCACCGAAACGCGACGTGATGTTGCATCCTGCTGGCACTTGCCACGAAGGCATAACACACAGGAGCACCGGCACCGGCCAGTGCAAAGGCGGTCTCGAAGCGAGCGTGGTCTTCGCCTCTGCCAGAAGCGGCCCGACGCGAGGCGAAACCTCGTGGTTCTCCAGCGCGCAGTCGACCTCTGCGATGGCCGCGCGAAGCTCGGCGCATTCCTCCAGCGAGAGCGGATCGCTAGCCGCGCTCAACTGACGCTTGAGTTCGCGCAGTGCTTCGAGCGCCACCGAGACGTTGACCATTTCGTAGGGATAGAGGCTCATCGTTTATCCGTCTCCTTCGATCTCTGCTCGATCTTGCGCAGTTCGCGCATTACGTCGTTGCCGCGTCTGTACTCTGGCACACGATCGGCCATCTCGCGCGCCTCTTTCAGAACGGCGTCAAGCCATTTTGCGGGTCTCATCGTTTCTCGGTCCACGCATTGATCGCGGCGCTCGGCTTCGTTCGGCGCGCGTCAACGCTGCACCGCGCGGCCGTCTCCGCATCGCTCACGGGATCACGCCGCTCGTATCGATCGAGGCACGCTCTGCATCGGCGAGCTTCGCGATCATCCGCCGTGCGTTCTCGACGAACTCCTCGGGCACTTCGCGACCACCAGCGACCCAGCCCGATCGGAGGTGTTCGACGTATCCCCTCGCGGTCTCCGCGTCGGTGCCGCGCGTCCACGTCACGGTCGCCTCACGTCGCATGCCGGTGACGTGCTCGCCAGCGGCTTCGCGGCGATCCCACTCGTCGAGTTCCTCCGACGTGCACTCGTCGATCGTTTTGTTGTTCGCCGTGTACACCTCTCGCGACGCACCGTACGTCGCCGTGTCGCTCGCGGCGCCATCGGTCCAGCCGAAGAAATCCTCGGCATCGGCGTCGCGCTTGAGAATGATCGGAGGCCCGCTCATCGGGTCAGAGAAGTCGACGAACCACACCTCGTATGGCGCAGCCCAGAAGCATCCGTTGACTGCGAGGGTGCGACCCGACGGCGAAGGCTTGATCGACGACCAGCAGAAGCCGCTCCCGTGCGCAGCCGACTTCGGGAGGTAATCGACACGATGACCGGTGTCGAGCTCGACGAACGTCTGCCCCTGATAATTCTCGCCACAGACGAGGTAGTCGTGCCCGCTCGGGTGCTTCTCGACGAAGGCGAAGGGAAACGAGTGGTAGTTGCGGCACACCTCTGCGATGAGACGTTCGCCGCAGTACACTCGCCCTTTGCTGTACGACCACGAGCCCTTGACCGTCGCGTGGCGCGTCACCACGAGGCAGTATCGGCCGGACGGACTCTCGTGCTCCACCCCGTCGCCATCACGCGTCTCATCGCGGCAGAGCCACCGCTTCTTCTCTGCGTGGTAACGATCGAGGAGACCTTCGGGGAGTGACGCGGCGAGGCGGCGAGCCTCTTCTCGCCACGGCGCGTATGCGTCTCCGTCGTGAGGCAGACCGCAGTGGCCGATGTAGGCTTGCAGTTCTGGAACCATGCCGTCGAAAACGAATTCGTCGTTCATTGTCGCTCCATCCACGCCGCGATCGCGGCGAAGATGTCCACTGGAATCGACCCTCGCTCTTCATGCTCGCCCCACGTTGCTCGGCGCGAAGAGGCGAACATCATCGCCACGCCCGTAATGCGTGTCGCGGCACGATCGAACGACAGCACGACTCCATCGCACTCGACCGAGTTCCAGCACTCGCCGTTGCGCACGTACAGAACGTCGCCCTTCTCGTCGTAGGATACCGAAACAGCCATTAGAAATACCTCGCGTCGATCCCGCTTCGCTTCGCGGCGCGAACGAAGCGCGAGACGCTCTTCGCCAAGCCGAGAACTTCCGCCTTGTAGTATGGCTTGACCACAAATGTGGTCTGCCACACGTCGACTCCGCCGATCGTGTCGCGAGAGTTGTACGTCGCGCTGGAGAACGAGCGCGCCATGAGCCACGCCCTGTTCATCGCCTCGCTGCGCCAGTTTGCAGCGTCGATGTTTTCGTCGATCCACCGAGACTGCGCCGTGATGTTGTCCGCGTACTCGCGCAGCCACGACCATCCGTCGTCATGCTCCGACTTCTTGACGTAATCGGTGACGTCCCACCAGCCATCGTCGATTTGACGCACGAGCCCTACCTGCGCCGTGGCGTAAGTGCCGGTGACGCCGCGCGACTCGATGCGGTCGAAGAGTTGCAGCCTCGCCCCCGTGCCGTCGCCGAACTTCTTACCGGTCCCGAGGTCGCCGGTCGAGTCGTAGCCTTCGAGGTGCGCCGCGAGTTCAGCCGACGGCACCGGGTACGGCACCGTGAATGCGTCGCGCGGGATGCGGATTGTGAGCGCGAAACGGGCACCCCATCCGAGGTTTGACCCGTTCGCACGAAGGCGTCTATAGGCGGCTCGGAAACTCATCGCGACGACTCCACCGGGAGAACCATCTGCCCGCACTCTCGGCAACTCCACTCTGCATAACCGAACGGCATTTCGGTGAGCATAGGGCCACCACTTTCACTGCGGCATCGCATGCACTCGCCCCACAACGTGCCGTGCTCGTCTCCGAGTTCGATATGCCGCGCGGCGACCTCGAACAGTTCGTTCGCAGTGAGGCGACGGTCTCTGCATTTTTCCTGCACTCCGCGAAGAATGGTCGCCGTGCGACGGCGCTCCTTCGCAAAGCGAGCAGCGAGTTCCGTGTCGAGGCTCATCGTTGATCCCTCCCCTGCATGGAGCTGACGATCACGTCGGTGTAAGCGAGAGCCTTGCCCCTATCGAGCTTGTCTTGATACTTCTCGCCTTCGATCGGATCTTCAACCAGCGATCGCACACGCGACTCAGCATCGAACGAGAGTTCCGCAAAAAGCTCCGCGCCGAGTTCATCTCGCAAGGCGCGAAGCGTCGCCCCTGCGTTGGGGCCGAGACCGCCAGCCACGCCGACGCGAGCGGGGTGATGCCACGCGCGCACGACTCTTGCCGCGAACTCTGTGTCGATGTCCGCGCCGCGCCCCCCAGAAAGGTCGATCAGCGCATGCGATGCAGCAGGGTAGTCGCGCGCGTAGATGAGCGCGTCTGCGGGGACTGGCTCGGTGCCGAACGCGCTGCGGTTGACCTGAAGGATCACCTCGATCCTCGGGTGCTCTGACGCGAACCTCGAAACCACATCGGGGTCAGGCGAAACGACGTTGAGCTGGAGCCCGCGCATCGACGGACAGCGTTCCGTGAGTGCTCTTAGCTCCTCCCTGAAAGCATCGCCAGTGGCCCGTGTGTTGTAGTGCACGACAGGCCACGCATAAGCGTACCGGCTGTTCAGAAGCAGACCCTCTGCCGCATCGATCGTCGGGTAGCGACGGTTCGTCGTTGGCTCACCTCGCAGCGTCTTCGCAGATACGAGAACGCCTGCCATGACACGGTGTGTCCGCGCGGCAGCGGAGACGATCTTGCAGCATGCCAAGATCGTTTCGACGTCTTCGAGTGATGCGATGCCGGTGATACCGATGTACGGCTGAGCGATCATCGGCTTGCTCCGTTGCGACCATCTGCTGCGGCAGCGTCGTCGCGCAGCGACTTTGTGACGATGCAGAGACGCGGATCTTCGTCGACGTCGTCGAACACGAAAACGAAGTCTCCGATCTCGGCCATCTTGCAGTCTGCGTGGGCAAGAAACTTCCACCCCGTGACGAAGCGATGGTCTTCGAGTGCGATGTATCCTCCAGCGTCACCCCATCGGCAGCCGCGCGCATCCTGCGTTGCGTGCGTCGCGAACGCCTCGGCGATATCGCCACTCACCCTCTGGAGCGCCTCGAAGATCACGAACTGAGCGTCGAGGTACTTCGCGATATTCTCGCTGGTGATGGCCCTCTTGACTTCTTTCTGCGTTCTCATCGTTTCCCTCCGTTCGTCATCTTACACCACTGCGCGTGATAATCGCGGACTCGAACGTGCGCGATACATGCCTCGACACGATGAGCGTCGCACGCGTGGAAACGTTCGTCCTGCGGCTCGCGGGAACACCGCGAGCAGTTGCACTCATACGCAGGCGCCGTCTTGCAGCCATGTTTGTCGCACCGCAGAGGCTCTGGTTCCGGCGCCCGCCCGAGGCCATCGATCGACGTTATGTACTCGACCGACTTGTGCGCAGTCATGGTGTTCATCGAGTCGTGCGCGCCGAGAATCACAACGCGCTTCTTCGTGCCGATCGCGTATCCGACTTCGGTGTGCGCGCCACGGAGGTGATGGCTGTCCAGCGGCACGACGAGCATCGTTTCGCAGCGATCGATGTCGCCGTAGTTCCTCATCGCGATCGTCTGACGATCCAGCAGCGACCGCTGATGCGACTCGGATTTCCACACGGCTTCGTGGTGCCACGTCGACACGACTTCGTGGCCGAGTGCCTGCACCTCGCGAACGACGCTGCCGTCGGAGATGCGATGGTCGTGAAACGTTCCGGCGATGTAGACCCTCACGGCGACGCCTTTCGTTCTTCGATCTTGCGGAGCGCCATCTCGACGCAGAGCGCGGACACTTGCGCGTCCCATACGGGTTGATGCGCCTGCGCGTCTTCGCTCGGCAGCACGACGCCTGCGTACTTCGCCAGTGGATCTAGACCGGCAGCGCGCAGGAACGACGCTACTTCGTCGAGCGGGTACGGCCCCTTGAAAGCGCGCGACGGATCGTCCGCCACGCACGCCGAGAGCAACCCCGTCTCGACGGGCCAGCCGCAGTCGACGGCGATGATCGTCTGCGGGCGCGGGTCCATGAGCCACGCCCAGAACGCGGTGCGCATCGAGCGAGCGTCGGCGTGCGTGACTGGAGAACCGCCGCAGCCAGCAGCGAGCGCAGGCAGAACGTTCTCAGCGACCCACGGATCGACTTCGCCGACGATCGGGCATCGCGCGAAGAACCACTCGATCATGCGACCGTCGCGATACACGACGCCGCCGACCGCGAACGCTTCGCCGTGGAGACCGTTACTCTCGGCGTCGAACACCAGTACGTCCATCATGGTGACGTTTTCCCTCGCCTCGCGGCGTTCTTGCGTGCGCGCTTCTGCTCCGCCGCAGAGAGACGCGCGTTGACGTACTCCGGGCACTGGCAGCCCGTCCGCTCCGTTGCCTCGCATCGCTCGCAGACCACGCGCGGAGGCGTGTATCCTCCGCCGTAGCCCATCGCGGGACCGACGCCGCCTAACGCCGCGGAGATTGCGGTAAGTACCGAGAATGGTCTCACTTCGGCACCTCGATCATCCCCGCGAGCTTCGCGAGCAGACGAACCTTCGCCCTTGATCGACGAACGACCGCGTCGGCGCTATCGTCTTCGTCGGTTTCGATCGCGAGAAGCTCCCGCACAGCGGCGTCCATCGCCGCCTTTCTGGATACTGCATTGTCTTGCTGAATGTAGGCACGGTCTCGCTCCAGACGCGCCGTCGCGAGAGCCTCGTCAGCCGCACCGAGCTTCGCGTACACGTCGACGAGGCTGCGTGCGCAGTCCCTCGCGTCGGAGTGGTAGCACATGCGCCCCTCTGCGATCGCGATAGCCTCTTCGGGTGTGATGACTCGACCGCTCACGGCTGCACCGCCTTGTAGTTCTCCAGCAGTGTCGACCACGCGATGTTGCGCGGCATCATGCCGGTCCCGTCGGCGCGAAGCGTCTCCACATCGAGCGAGGAACGCGTCACGCGCACGATGCGGATCATCACGCCGCTGCGCACCCTTGACTCGAAAACATCCCCTTGCTTGACTCGCCCGTAAGCGATCACGGCGTCACCTCACGATAGCTCTCGCGCAGCGTGCCGAGCGTGATCGTCCGCGACTTGCCACCCGTGTCGGCGTCAACGACGCGCCCAGCACGCCCGTACCACTCGACGATACGGATGCGCGGACCGCCGCCCTTGCGCTTGCTCTCGAACACCTTGCCATCCATCACTGCTCGCTCTCCTCTCGGTCCGTTGTACGAGCAGCGGAGGTGGATTCTTTCGAGGCTTTTGCGAGGAGGCGCCTTTCTTCGGAGGCCACCATCTCGTCGGGCTCCAGCGTCCACGCTCCCCACCGCAACTGCGCTTTGTCGTCGCCCGCGATCAAGGCGCACGCGAGGAGCCGACTGAAATCAGGCGACCTCTCACGCTTCGTCCCCAGAAATCGCAGCAGCGTCTCGCCGAGTTGCAGTGACGTCGAGTCTGCATAGATCGGAATGCCGAACCTCTTGAGCACTTCACGGACGACGAACGGCGGCTGTTTGAGCAGGGCGTATCCTGTCCACGATTTGCCGACGAACGGCGCCTGCCTGCGGCTCGCGTACTCTGAGAAAGCTGCGTCGATGATGCGTAAGGAGAGCATCGCCTGACGCCGCATCCTGCGTTTGTAATCGCTAGGTCGCTCGCGCCCTTCGTACTCACGCATACGTACAGGCGATCCCCACGACACTCCGTCGGCTGCGCGATCGTAGGCGTCGATCCTCGTGATCCACGGGTCGGCTGTTTCCCACGCTTGCACCATGTATTCGGTGCCTTCGACAACCACAACACGCTGCTCGTAGTAATTCGTACCACGTCGAACGTCCGCCGCGTTTTCGCGCCTCACTTCACACCTCGATCTCGCGCAGCATCCTCTCCGACCACTCCCGCTGCGCATGACTCTCGCTCACTGAGCCCATCGCGGCGAGGAACTTCGCGAAGTCGGTCGGCATGCCAGCGGCATCGTCGAGCGACACGCCGAGGCTCTTGAACGCGGCGCGAACCTCTGCTGGCGGCTGCGCGACTTCGACGTAGCCGACCGACTCGCTCCCACTCTTGACCACGAACCACTGCTCCGCGTACTCGGCGAACGCGGCAGCGATGATACGCAGCGAGAGTTCCGCGCGGCCACGTTTCCATTCACGGGACTTGTCGCCGTGGCGATGCGCGACGCGGCCCCAAATGATTCCATCGTCGAGGTCGTCACGCGACGACGCGTGTGTCCAGTATGAGTCGGTCGCTTCGTACGCGTCGATGCGCGTCACCCACGGGTCGTTGCATTCCCACGCGACAACCTTGTAGGTCATGCCGTCGAGCGTAACGCTTCTCTGTTCGGTGATGCTCACTCGCTCTTCTCCTTTCGTCGCTTGATCGCGTCGTCGATCATCCGGCCGAACGACCCGCTATCGACCGATCGTTCGAGGGTGTCGAAGGCATCGTTGGTCGCGTCCGTTGCGTAGATGCGAGCGGCTCCGAACGCAGCGATCGTCGCGGTAAGAACGGCGAGCCATTGAGGCATCATGACCTCGGTCGCCATGCCCTTCGAGGCGAAGTAGGCGACCGTGCCGAGCATCGCTACGCGTGCGACCCTACGAAGTGTTCTCACTGCGAAGCCTCCCTCACGTTTGCGATGAGCGCCCGCAGCTTCGCGGGGTCCATGCGGTAGAAGTCACCACCGCGAGCGATACCGGTTGCGACGAGAAGCGCGTCCGCGCCAGCATCGACGAGCCCGCGGACGTTCTCTGGCCTGACGCCTGACGCCACGGCGACGCCGTACTCATGCCCGACTGCTTCTCGGATCGCTCGAACCTTGGCGGGGTCGCACGGCATGCCAGTCCCAGGTCCGCTCGTAGTGAGCACGTCGGCCCCCATCGCGACCTCACGCCACGCGGCGGTCGCGATATCGACGGGCGTCGGCTGGTGTTTGAATGCGACGGAGGCGAAGAACGTTGACTCCCACACCCCTCGACTGGAATCGGTTTTGATCGGTGGAGCATCAGGGTGAGCAGATGCCTCATCACACCAGACTCCGCGGACTTCATACGCACGGTATTCGTGGAGTTTACGGAACGCCACCGACGGGCTCACGCCAAGGAGGTTAACCCCGATCCAAGGGTGATCTTGACACTCCACACGGAGAGTCTCATCGGCAGCGAGAACGGCGGCGTTCGTCAGCCATGTGTCCCCTCCGTGATGAATCAAGAACACGCCATCCGCCCCAGTCATGAACGCGACGAGCGACTCTTCCGCCGCCTGTTCTGGAGTGTCGATGTGGATGACGGGCAGTACCGCGCAGCGCACGCCGAAAGTTCTCTCGATGATGCCCATGTTCTCTCCTTCTTACCCCACCCCCATCGCACGGCTGTGGATGGCAGTACATCAGTCGTCGTCCGAATCTTCTTCCCCACGCAGAACGCTATCGAAGCTAGCCAGAACGCTGAGCATTGCGTCGATTCGATCGATCACGTCTCGCCTGACCTCTGCCGGGTACGCTTCGACGGTTCGACGCATAGCGCGAACATGCCGAGCCGCAGCACGCGTGGCTCCTATCGCATCAACCAGCATCTCTGCGTGCTTCTCCTCGGCGAGTCTCTCCGCACGCAGTCTCGAAGCGAACGGAGTAGCCTGTCTTGACTGGGCAGATACTCCGCAATTCGTTGCGGCATCAACCTCAGAATCACTCATCACTGCAATACGCATTTCGTCCGATGGCTATTCAGCGCCACGCAGAGGAATCTGATCTCCGTTTGCCTTGCCTTCGCTTGCCGCGATGACGACCGATCCAGCCATCATACAGAGGATTGCCGCGATATCGTCGCCGTACGCTCGCCACCGGGCCAGCGACGCAGGCGCCATGCCGATCACGTCTTGCGATGCGACCATGTTGAACTGCTTGATGATGCGCTGGAGTTCGTCTCGCGCATCCGCCGCGGCGATCGTCTCGCCCTTTCGCGGCAGGTGCGCGAGCCGGAGGTCTTTTGGAACGAAGTGGCGGGATCGGCTCATGCGCGTGATACGTGAGCCGTACGGGAACGATTCAGAGCGTGAGCACGATTACTACGGCGCGGGCTTCTGCGCGGCGAAGTCTGCGACGGCTGCGGCGGCGGCGTTGAGCATCGTGGTCGCGATGCTGCGGACGTCTTCGGGCGTCGCATCGCGGATCGCTCCCAGCTCCTCGTCGTCGCCGGTATCGTACACCCCGGCGAGGAGTTGCAGGCACTTCTCCGCGAAGTGAATTCGGAGTACCATGTCGAGCCCGATGCCGCCGAGACCGAAGCGCACGACAGAGATCACGTTGCCGACGTCAGACTCCGCGTCGAGCGCCGAAATCTGCACCTCCGGCACGGCCGCGACTGCGGCGGCAGCCGACTGCTTGATGATGTCGAGGTACGGGTTGTCGTCGACCTCGGCCGCGGCGACCTTCTTGTAGAAACCGTGCGCGACGAACAGAACGTTCGCGTGCGAGAGGAGCATCGCCGCCGCGCGGAGCACGGTGTCGACGCGAGCGTTCGCGTCGACGGTGCTGGCGTTTTCGGTGACGACTGCGAGTTGTGCTTCATTGAGGCCGATGGTCGAAAGATCCGTCACGATGAGGCTCCGTTGTTATGCGAGGCGTTGATGAGTTCCTCGGGGCGAGGCCCGAGCGAGTGAGCGACGCGTAGAGCCGCATCGCAGAGGTTGTCGCACGACGCCCGCCAGCCGCGGTCTACGTCGGAGTCCGTCGAGTTGATGTTGAAGCGAGCTCTTTCGGAAAGGCTCTTGATCGTTCGGTATAGCGCCTCCGTGTCGAGTTGCATATCCGGCGTGACCATGATCGCTGCGGTTGAGATCGGCACGCCTAGCCCGAGCGACACGCTGCCGAGCCACGCCATGAAGACGAGGCGCGAGTCGTTGTTCTTGAAGCGCCTGTCGACCGTCGCGCACACGCGAGCCATCGACTTGAGGGTGAGGAGCGTCTCGGACTCGCTGCGAAGGTTCGTGTCGCTCATCGGAGCACCTTGCTGGTGCGTCCGATCGAGTACACGCAGTCGAGCGAGAACCCGAACGACTTGTAGTTCGCCATGCAGTAATGCACCATAACGTCGTCGTCGGTCTTGAAGTGGATGCACCCGTCGAAGCGAAGGAACCCGGAGAGATCGCGGAACCACTCGTTGTAGTTCTGAACGCGAAACGTCTCGAAGCTCATCGAGGCTTCATGAATCGCATAGACGACGTGATAAGCCTCACCCGTGGCTGTGTCGACGAACCTTTCGTGGAGAAGACCCTGCACACGAGAAAGAGACGTCTTTTCGAGGCACTGGCATCCGTCGCTCACGCTGCACCTCCTGCCGTAATGCGCTCGATGTAAGCGCGGACGTGCGACGGCAGGATCATACCGTCGAGCGACCCGTCGCACCGGCCTTCGTCGAACCAGTCGGGGTGCCTGCCCGCGAGCGCCATGACGCCGACGATTCGGCGTCCGCCGTATGGCGGCCACAACACCGTGGAGCCGCGACTGCCGGTGCGCCACCGCCACGTCTGCCCGCCGACCACGATCGACCGAACGCCCTTGCGCGGGACACCCGCGACCCTCTGCTTCTCCTGCCTCATGCCACTCCTCCTAGTTCCTTGCGGAACCTCGCTTTGAGTTCGATCCACTCGTGGGCGTCGGCGATGACTTTGTCGTCCACCTCGCCGTCGGCGATGATGCCCTTGAGCATGTTCGGAACCTCGCGCTCGCACTCTCCGATGAGCGACGTCATGTACCGTCTGCGGTGCTCGACGTCCGCGGTCGCCGCGTCGAGCGTACCAGCGGAGATCGTTTCGATGAGCCATGCCACGAGGAAACCGACCGCCACGGGATCATCGACGTCCCAGAGCTCGATATCGCTGCCGCCACCGTAGGTCGCGAGTTCATCCCCGCTCGGTCCGCGCCCGTCTCCGTGCGCCCGGATCACCTCGCCGACGCGCTCGGTCAGAACTTCGCTGTAGAGAGGAAACTGCGGGTGAGTGGCGTCGGCGAGGCGAGCCGCGATCTCCACTGGCAGCGGAGGAACGATCGACGCGCACGTGTAGTACGAGTCAGGCCTCTTCGTAAGATGAAGCACGAAGCCTCGCGGCAGTTGAATTGTAACGTTGGACGCGCCACTCACGGAAACCTCATTGGCAGCATTTCTGGCCATGTCATGCGGCGGATCTTCGCGAGCGTCGCGGCGTGCTTCTCGGCAGCCGTGCGACGCGCGCATTCGTTTTCGTAATGAACTTGTCCAGCGGTCAACGCGATGAGCGCAATGAACGAGACCCATCGAAAGACGCGCAAGATCCTCGGCGACCGAAAGAGATCACCCGAAGGCGTTAGCGTCGCGGCGCGATACGGGTCGTTCATGGTGCCTCCGCGCCGCAGACGAAGAACGCCTCGGCGAGCGTGAACGTGTGGTCCGCGTCGAAATCTTCGGAGCGCCATGACGGCATCGATGCGTAGTGGAACATCTCTTGGATCTCGCGACGCTCCGGCGCGGCGTCAGAGCGGTTATCGCCGATGAGTCGCAGCGATGCGTTCCCATTCCGCTCGCGCCACGACAGAGCATCGCGGCACAGCCACCCAACACCACTGCCAGCGCGAACGATCCAGCGGTCGCTCTTGCCGTGTCGCACGATGTGGATATCGCCCAGATAGTCTTCTTCCGTAGCAGCGTAGCGATCCCACTCTGGGTCGTGCGGAACGCGATACGCGTCGACCGAAACGATTCGTCGGATGGGCTCGCGCGTCGGTGCGGCTGGTGCTGCGGGGAGCGGAGTGTCGTTCGTCCCGCACCCGTACTCGTGATTCATGGTGCCTCCTTGGACAGCGATGCCACGCGATCGAACGCCGCGGCATCATCCCGCGCCTTCTGCTCCTCTTGACGCGCGTTCTCGGCAGCGGCATTCGCGTCACGACGCAGCACATCGATGAGATCGTCGGCGACATCGGCGGGCGTCTGTCCTTCGACGAAAACGTAGCCGCGCGCCATGCGTCCGAAGCGAGGAGCGTCCTTCTGCGTAAAGAACGCAAACCATTTCGCCTCGGGTGAGAGGTCAATGAAGGCATTTGCCGACGATCGGTTCGCGACGACGACTTCGCGGATGTATGCGGGGTCGTCCCCTGCGGCGGCGAACATGGCTTCGAGCCTGCTTCGGAGTGACGCTTCGGCTACGGCATTGCGACTCACGGCGTCTCCGGCTCTTCGAGGTACACCACGTCGCCGGTCTCGGTCATCTCGACGACACACGGCGCGCTGACACGCGTTACCCTTGCCATGCGCGGCGAGACTGGCGCGACTGGGGGCTCCGGGCGAACGGTAGCGCAGAAGAGGAGGAGAGAGAGAACGATCATGTACCTCATCGGACGCCTCCGATACCACGACCTACCGCGGCGAGCGCGTCGAGAAGAGCCATCTCGCGGATCTTCCACTCTCGCTGTTGCGCTCGGTGGAGCGCGAGAAGAGTATAGTACATGAGCATCGCGGGGAGCGCTTCGAGCGGTTGGATTCGTCCGTGGCCCTTCTCTGCCATCGCCTTGGCAAGCGCCGTGTCGACTGGCGTCACTTTCACGTTGAACGATCCAGATGACGATGTCGGTTCGCACGACTGGACGATCGCTTCGCACGCTCCCTCTCGCTCGTATCCGCCTGTGTCGAAATCGAACTCGTAGGCGACTCGCTCGCCGACACTGTAGGCACGATTCGTGATCACGTCGCTACCTCCGCGTACACTGCCAGCGGGCCGCTTTGATTTCGGACGTGGGCGATGGCCGCGTCACGAGGCGTCGCGTAGACCGGCGTCATCGAGCCGCACGGAGAGCATGCGTGCCAGCCTCCGTCGCGCTCGGGGAACGAGGTGACCGTGCGCTCCGTGTCGTCGGCGAACGTCACCCGGACGTTCACTGGCTCTCTGCCCGCGATGAGATCACGCGGTTCCGTGAAGCGACCGGAGAATGAGGGGAAATGGCTCATGGATTTTTTTACGTTCTGCGCTGTCGATCTATTCACTTCACCGCGACGACCGTCGCGGGGAACCAGCCCGCTTCACCGCTGCGGCGTGCGCCCCACGCCTCATTGATCCGCCGTGCCTCCTCGGTCGCCGTCGCGCGAAACATCGTTCCCGACAGGTGTCCGTTCTCGAATGCGACCTTCGCCTCGCCGGGTCCGATCCCCGATCCCTCGCAGATCGACTTGATGACGTTGATGACGTTTCCGCCGCCGTGCGAGAGCACGGCAGCGCGCGACGCGATCATGACGACGCACGGCTCGCTCGGGTCGCAGGCGGTGGCGGAGGGCTGCGCGTCGGGCTGCGCGTACACCATGCAGAACACGGCTTCACGGTTGGCGGGAGAGAGCGAGGCGAGTTCGGCGGGCGGCATCGCTTCGACGATGCGGTCGGGCTCGTTCGCGAGCGCTTCGCGCTGGCATGCAAGCGCACGGGCGCGGTAGCGCACCAGTTCGCGAGCGCGATAGATGACGCTTTCGCGACCCGACTCGGTGAGCGCCGCGAGGGCGACGACGATCTCGGATTCGCTCATGACTGCTCCGCGTCGGCCATGTAGTCGTGTTTCGTGCTCATGGCTGTTCTACGTCGGTCGCATCGCAGTTCTTTCGCGATGGCGCCGATTTCTAGCCGCCGCTGCAAAACAAGGATCTTGCGCGAAAGTGACGCTGCGGTGAAAGAGAAGCGGGCGTGGCGACGTAGAAAGACACGAACACCGACTCGGAGACGACGCAATGAAGACGACGCTCCGCCTCGGCGGCATCATCCACCGCGACGAGAACGTCTACGGAGCGAGCATCACGTACACGCGCATGGGCGAGTAGTACGCGCATACGATCATCGAAGCCACGCCAGACGCAAGACACCGTAACTCAACGCCTACGATCGCCAAAAGGAACAGTACCATGCACGAAAACACGGAAACGTTCTAGGCTCGCATCAAGGTCAGCCGCGATTCTCTCGCGGGCATGATCGTCAACGCGCTATCACTCCACAACGCCGTCGCGCGCGAATGGTCGAGCCTCACCGGCACGTACGCCGTCGACGTCACCAACGGGCTCGGTGTTCTGTTCGACGGCTACGTCGATCTCGAAGACACGATCAACGGCGGCACCTATCGCCTCGATCGTTCGGCGGTGGAGCGGGGCATCGAGATCATGGCGTGCGAGGCGCCGCGCCAGTTCGGAAGGTTCCTCGCTGGCAACGGCGACAACGGCACCGCGAGCGCGTTCCTCCAGTGTGCGCTGCTCGGCGAAGTGATGTACGCCTGATAAACCGCTCGCGCCGCACCGCCTTCTCGCGCTACGATCCGAGCATGGCACGAGAATTCGGCTGGGTTCACCCCGCGACCGTCGGCAAGGTTCACTACGGCGCCTCGCGCGCCCCAGACAACGTTTTCGGCAGCGTACCGAAGGCCGTACGCCTCGGTACCGTGCCGTCCGGTGTATACGATCAGGGCAGTACACCGACATGCGTGGCGCAGGCTCTTGCCCGCGCCGGTCGCATCGTTTCGATGCGAGACGGATACCCGGATGATCCTCCGTCGCGCACGGATATCCACTACCGGGCTCGCGAGAGAGAGGGAGCCGAAGGCGTCAAGCGCGGCTGCATGATCGCGAGCGCCGTCGAGGTACTGCGCTGCGGGTGGCTGCCTGAGACGCAGTGGCCGCACGCGACGGAGTGGGGTCCGAAATGGACGACGAAGCCTCCCGCGCTGCCTGCCGACGCGCCGAGGCTCATCAACGCCGAAGCCATCGCTATCACGCACGAGGATATCGTGTGGGAGGTTGCGTCGGGCAACCCGGTCGTTCTCGGCTGCCTTGTCACGGAGGCATGGGAAACGCTGTCTGGCAACGTACTGCCGCAGGTGGAGGGACCAGCACTCGCTGGCCACGCGTTCGTCGTGAGCGGCTACGACCTCGGCATGGAGTGCCTCTGGATCGACAACTCGTGGGGGTTCGGGTGGGGCGACGGCGGCTCTTGTTTTATGCCCTTCGACTGGCTCCGTTTAGGCGTATGCGGCGAAGCGTTCGCGATCAGGAACGTTCGTCGCGCGGCGTAGCGGGGGCGACGGGAGTCGAACCCGCCTAGAGGAAAACGGATTTAGAATCCGCTGCCTGACCGATAGGCTACGCCCCCTCGATCAAATGCCAGTCAATGCTGATAGTGCTTACTGCAAGGCATTCCGCATCGCCGCGTGACAAGATACGTCACAACGATCAAATGCTCGTCAATAGGGCGGCAAGCCCCTGCTGACGCGGTACGATTCCAGCACCTCGATCCAGACGCCAGTGCGTCGATCGACGATCTTGCGGAGCCACACCCGATAGACTTTCTGCTCGTTGATCGATCCGAACGCCGCAGCCTGTGCCGCCGCGAGTTCGGCCGATACCTGCCGCGTGTCCATCGCGAGCCACTGGTGCTCGCCCGTTGCCTCCGCCTTCGCGAACGCTTTGAGAAATTGCTTTGACGATGCCTTGCCTCGTAAACCTACCACGTCGTTAACGGCGCGGCTTTCGCTGCGCTGTCACGTCGCGTTCCACGTCTCACGACGCGGAGTTTCTGCTTCTTCGACCGGCCACGGGCGCCAGCATCTCCGCAGATTGTCACCGTGGGTTCCACGGCGAGCACGATGATCCCTCGTGCGAAGAGAACTCTGGCGGCGTTGTTGTCTGCATGGTCGCGGTGACCGCACGACGTACACTCGAACCGTTCGCCTCGACGTGACGCCGCGTCAACGTGGTGGCACTCCGCACACTCCTGCGAGGAGTACGCGGCGGGCACCTCGACGACGCGACCGCCTTCGGGAACGATCTTGTACGTCACCATGCGTTTCAGTTCGCCGAGACACGCCCCGAGAAGTCCGCGGCTGAGCGCGCTCTTCTGCGCCACGTTTCGACCGGGTT
>JACCDG011079586.1_pt1 | contig 23737 bp, 24 predicted proteins | sample 7442471 | NCBI WGS metagenome assembly JACCDG01 (sample SAMN15323444, study PRJNA562643) | freshwater metagenome | isolation source: river surface water | place: USA:Blue River Watershed | collected 2017-08-17 | reverse complement strand
GTGCCAACCCAAGTATATAATACGACGAGTGTAACCCATAATTTTAATCAAATGACATTTCCCCCAGGTGATTATTATATAAGAGAAGCACATTTAGTTTGCGGTACTGGCGCGACTCAAGTTATTAGGTTTTCAAACTCACCCTATACACCAATCGTTCTTTCGGGAGTTACGTATTTGGATCCTACTGCTGTGAATAAGCCGTGCGCTTGGTTGACGGGTGCTAAGTATGTTACTTTCGCTTCTACTACAGTTACAGAGGCATGGGTTTGGAGTACGCATGCGGAGACTACTTATGGTAACGGGAAAGGGGTTAATACTGGCTTGGGAGATGCTTATGTGTTTTCTAGAGTGGAAGTTTGGCAAAAATAGAGAGTTTATATGTTAAAAAATAGAGCATTTACGATTTTAGAAATTTCAATTGTACTGGTTATACTCTCTGTACTTATATCAGGTTTTTTGGGTTTGACAGTTGATAAATCAATTGAAAAGTCAACTGCAGCTAATAAAATATCTATGAGTAATCTTGATAGTGCTATTCAAAGATTTTATGCTACCAATGGTTATTTGCCATGCCCAGCAGCGCGTGATAGCTCATTAAGCTCTTCTAGCTTTGGTGTTTCAGTAAGTTGTAGTGGTGCAGCGGGAGGTACGACGGATGTTGGAGCAGGTGCTAATATAGTTAAAATTGGAGCTGTTCCAGTAAGAACTCTTGGGCTTTCTGACGCGGAAATGTTTGATTTTTGGGGTAATAGAATTACCTACGCAGTTGTTAGGGGATTAGGAATTGATTTGGCAACATATAACGCAACTTTACCTGCAACAAATGCGATGTCAATTTTAGATTTAGGCGGAAATAGTGTGTTATCAAATGTTGTTGCGCCAAACCATGTTGCATATGTATTGGTCAGTCACGGACCCAATAATACTGGCGCTTACAATTACAGCGGTCTACAACCAATTACTTGCTCTGGGGGTGGTTTGGATGTTGAGAATTGTAATAGTGATGCAACATTTCGTGATGGGTTCTATACAACAGGTTCATATGATGATTTCGTTGCTTGGCAAACTCGTCAAGCATTAAGCTACTATAGGATAGTCACAAATAAAGAAGTGCAGATTTCTCCCCCAAGTGCGCCGCCAACCCCTAGATTTGCATATATCACTTACCAGACTTATGGAGGATTTGTAGGTTCTGGCCCTGTGGGTTGGAATAGAAGGCAATATAACTTTGTCTCATTCAATGATGTGCCTGGTTTAACATGGACTGCTTTTAATGACTACGTTACTATACCTGCTGGCACTTACTACTTAAAGGCTACTACAAGTGGATGCCGTATTGATGGCTTTTTAACCAGGATTGTTACTACAGGAGGCACGCTATTGGCTATAGGTAATGCGGCGTATGCTAGTAATGAAACGCGCGACTGCACCACATCAGAAGCGGTTAATATTGTGACTTTTGCCGGAAATACTGACGTTGCCGTAGAAGAATATGTGCAAACATCACAAGGTGGATTTGGCTATAGCTGGGGTAATCCTCTGTTGTTAAATGTCCCTTTCCCTTGGTATTATGAGCCGTATACTACTGTAGTACTTGAAGTTCAAAAGTGGAAATAACCTTGTTGCCTAAGGAAAAAAAATGAGATAGGCTAAACACTAAGGGATAATTTCCTAAATCAATTAAGGTATAATTTTATGTTAAAATTCTTAAGTTTAGCGGCTGTTGCTGCACTTTTAATAAATGCACCAGCTTATGCAAATGAAGGTGCTGAAGCACAAGAGCAAGAATATGCTTATGCTCATGAAGGTGATGACGCTGGTAAAGCTGCAGTTAAAAAAGATGCTAAAAAAGAAATGAAAAAAGATGTTAAGAAAAAGCGTAATTCTGAAATTAAGCACCACCCTAATAACCCTATGAAACATAAGCCACATAGCATTCACAATTATTATACAGATCAACAAAGTTAGTAATAGTTGCTCAAAAAAAGCCGCGAAAAGCGGCTTTTTTTATGGCTATATACCGTTTTTTGAATATAATATCTGTCTCAAGTGATATAAGGGCGGAATTATTTATAAAGTTGTATTTATTTTAGGTGCGCGATTGCAGCACGAATTTTTTGAGCTTCAATCAGAGCCAATGGTGTCAGATCACCCAGATTTTTTATTAATTGGAGATGGAAAAAATAAGCTGAATATTTCTGATCTTTCAGTGATGAGAGATAGGATAGATTCTGATACTGCAGTAATAATTTCTGCACATGGTAGCGTTTTCAGAAATAAGCATAGTACCCACCTGTTTTCTACCTCTACGTATACTGAGTATTTATTAGAAACAATTCAAAGTTTAAACCCTACTGTAAAGCATAACATATTCCTTCATAGTTGTTTTACAAGTTATGCTGCAAAGGATGCATGGAAGATGAGAGATGGGTCGGTTCTAGTGACTTACTCTAAAGAACTTGTTTATGAAAATATCTTTAGAAGTTTGAAGAAGTTCGTAGTTAATATTCTTCAGAGTGATGATAGACCTGATCCAGTAAAAGTGTTTATGAATGATTTATATGATCATTTATATGACGAGTTGGCCTTTACGTTTGTTTCAAGTGAAAAACGTGTGACAAAGTTTGTTTTAATTAAGATGGGATATGATCCATATCATTATGTTAAAAAGACTAAAACTTTTGCAATTGCCCCAGATCTCAAAAATCTGCTTGTAAGCGGTGAAGATATTTTGAAAGAAAAATTATTGGAAATTCAAAAGGACATTGGTCAGGAGTATCAAATATTTTTTGAAAATGCATTGTCATCATTACATGATAATTTTTTACCGTATTTAGCGAAATTGCTAATTTATTATGTTTACCGCGATCAAGTCCAAGAGTTTGCGGATATAATCAATTTTTGTAGATCCTACAATAATGGTACATATCTAGATGAGATATTGCATTATCAAGATGAGTTTTTTTATAGCTCAGCTATTGATGTTATTAAGTACCAGCAAAATAGAATATTCGCGGAAAAAATAAATATGACACAGGAAATATTCTATCACGAACCCATTCTTTTTGATGAATTGCATGGAGAGTGCCTAGTTTTATAAGTGTGCAAGTAACAGAAATTTCTCTGTACGTGGATCACTCCAAATCAGATAATGGGTCGGAGGTTTGTACGTATTTTCTTACTTCTGCCATATCGGAAAAATGAATCTTTTCGTCGCCTATCACCTGATATTCCTCGTGCCCTTTGCCAGCAAGAACTAAAATATCATTCTTTTTAAGCTGCGAGATAGCATGGCGAATTGCTTTAGCCCTGTCACCGATTTCAGTGCAGTTTGGGCAGCCAGAAATTATTTGTCGACGAATCTCTGCAGGATCTTCGTGGCGGGGATTGTCATCGGTAACTATGATAACATCTGAATACTTAGATGCTATCTCTCCCATTATTTGGCGTTTACCCTTATCTCGATTGCCTCCGCATCCAAATAATACATGAAGCCTTCCTTGGCAAGTTTGCTTTAATGATCTTAGAATCACCTCTAATGCTTCTGGTTTGTGAGCGTAATCAACGTATATAGTGGCGCCATTGTATTCACCAGCATATTGTAACCTGCCAGGTATGGTTTTTAACTTAGGAATAGCATTTATTAATGTGTCTATTGGAATATGAGAAGTAATTGCCAAACCTAAAGCGCACATTAAATTATGTGTTTGGAAAGTTGCTGATTGAGTGAATTCAGTTGTGTATTTCTTACCATCTACTTCAATGATTATGTAATTCTCACCACTATCTATGAGTTTAATGAATTCACCTTTTCTGCCGTATGATAAAATTTTATGACTAGAACAATTAGATTGTATTTTCTCAAACTCTGGGATATCAGCATTAATTACTGCAGTTCCATTTTTGAGCACTGTGTGAAACAACCTCATTTTAGATTGAAAATAATCATCCATATCTGAGTGATAATCTAGATGATCTCTAGAAAAATTTGTAAAACCTGCGGCCTTGAAATTTGCATACTCTAGTCGATATTGGCTTAGTCCGTGACTAGAGGCTTCAACGCAAACATGATCGATCTGTTTTTTTGCTAAATCATTTAAGATTTTATGAAGAAGTGGTGCAGGAGGCGAGGTTAAGAAGTCATATGTATCAAACTCAACTTCATCAGAAATGACACCTAGTGTTCCTATACTTGCGCTTTTAAAACCAGATAGACTACATAATTCCTTAAAAAAATACGCGGTAGAAGTTTTTCCACTCGTACCAGTTACTGCCATAAGTTGCTTAGGCTGGTTTGAGTAAAATTTGGCTGAGACTTCACTTAGATATAGGCGAGGATTGTCAACTTTGATGATCTCAACATTCGCAATATTATCAATCGTTGAATCACTATGAACCACCACAGTTGAGGCTCCGTTTTTTACAGCATCTGGGATGAAATTTTCTCCATTGAGATTATGACCGTCAATTGCAACAAATAGGAAGCCTTTTTGCACCTCTCTTGAATCTGATGTAACACCTTTTATATTCATGCTCATGACTTCACTTTATATAGGTTATTATGCTTGCTCGTATTCAGCCTCAAGTTCAAGTTTCTTAGCTTCTTTAACTTTCTTGCCTTTCCTAGCTTCGTGTTGAATTGCGTAGAGGCCGCCAATAATGATAAGAGCGTAACCAAGTAATGAGTATTGGTCAGGAATCTCCTTTAATATCACGTAGCCTAAGTATCCAGTAAACAATAGTCTGCAATAGTCAAAAGGCATTACAGTTGACATATCGGCAAACTTGAAAGCTTTGAAAAAAGCCACTGAGTGTACAAGATAGCATAGAGCGATTACCCCAATATATTGAAGATGCCACAATTGTACAGGCTTCCATTCGTATAGAGCCATTGGACAGGAAAATGCTGAAGAGAATAGCATGACGTAAAATAGCTGTGCTTTAGAACGTTCTGTTGACCCAAGCATTTTAATGACAGTACAGTTCAATGCCCAGAAAATAAGAGCCATAAATAAGTACACATATGATCTGTTAAAGCTTACAAATCCTGGTTTTACAATTAGTAATGCCCCTACAAAACTCAAAGCGATCATAACCAGCTTTGGTGTGGTTACTTTTTCTTTAAAGTAAAAGAAACCGATTAGAATAACTAAGATATGATCCAGATATGTTATTGCAGCAGCGTTAGTTACTTCTAAGCTTGAGACCGCAATGAAAAAGCATAGTGTGCCAAGTAAACTAAAAGTACCTCTTGCTACATGCATACCAATGCGTTTTGTTTTAAGGTTCTTGCGAAAATCTCCGTGGAAGCACCACGGTGTAATTGCAAGTAGGATGGCAAATTTATATAGAAAAGCCACTTGAAAAGGGTGGAGAGCGTTTGTTAGGTTCTTGGCCAAGATATACAATATAGACATAGCAAGAGCGTGCAGCACCATCATTAAAATGCCCGACATAGTCTTAGTAGGCTTAAACTTTTTGCTTGAACTATGCATTTTCTAACTCTGCCTCTTCCATTTGCTCTTTTTCTAGCTGTTCTTTTTTCTTTCTTCTACGTTTAGCTTCAGCTCTTATTAAGTAAACTCCTGCTCCAACAATTAAAAGATAGCCAACATATGAACCATCTTTTGGTATTTCATTGAAGAAAAGAAAGCCCAAAATTCCAGTAAACACTAATCTGCTATAGTCGAAAGGTATAACAGTAGAGAGTTCAGCATACTTCAATGCTTTGAAGAATGCAATGCTGTGAATAAAATAACACAGAGAAAGTAGAGCTAGAACGGGTACGTGCTTAAGTTGTAGTCCAAGCTCATTAAATGAGAGATGTCTTTCTGGAAGCTTTATCTCGACTGCTCCACCAAAGATTGTTGTTGGTTGCCAGTGCATGAAAGCAAGCGGATAAGCAACTATGCATGATATGAGCATGACGTAGAACAGTTGAACCTTGGTTTTTTCTGTTTTTCCTAATACTTTGATCACAGTGCAATTAGTAGCCCAAAATGCAATAGATAAGAACACAAATACATAATATTTATTAAACTCACCTTTAACATCAATCTTATGGAATTCAGGTAAATAATAATGGTTTAATGTAATGACATCAGGATACACAACCAGCATTGCACCTGCAAAGCTGAGAACTATTGTTAGAATTTTGGTGTTGGTAGCCTTTTCTTTAAAATAGAGAATTCCTATGATAACCAAAATTACCTGCTCCATATAACCAATGGCTGTGATGTCTGTTAATTCAATATATTTGATTGCATAAAACAAACATAATGAACCGCAAATACTTAGAAAGCCGCGGGATAAATGTAGATGGATTTTTTCAGTTTTAAGTGACTTTAAACCACCGTAAAGACACCAAGGAATAATTAGTACTAGAATGGAAAATTTATATATAAACACTACTAAGCTGGAGCTCATATCTTTTGTGAGAGTTTTTATCGCTGCGTACAAAACAGCAATTGAGAGTGCATTAAATAACATGAATAAAATGCCAACTAAGTTGTGATGCTCCTGCAACATATGCTCGGCATGTCTTGCTTTTGCAGACTTGTGTTGAGGATTTTTGCTTAGATGTGTTTTTTTCTTACTCATTGATTCCTCCAGAGATATAGGCGCGTGAAATTATTTTTGTGAAATTTGATTGGTAAAATAGAATAGGTCGGTTGTGACCAGGATTCATTGCTTGAAATTTATGATTTATCCGTAACTGAAGATACAACATCAGCTAACTATTTGCAATGCCTTATTCATCTAAAAATGAGGCTATGCCTTATTTAAGTATGGATTGTCAATTTTACGGTATTTGATCCTTATAGGGGTTCCGTACATATCAAAAGCTTCCCGCATGGAATTCATCAAATACTTGGAATATGAAGGTGGAAGATCATCTGGGATATTTGCAAATATCGTAAATGTCGGCGGGCGATTGCCTGTTTGAGTCATGTATTTTAAGCGTATTCTGCGGCCCATTTTGGATAGCGGTGGTATGTGAGATTCGGTCGCAGCCTTTAGCCATCTGTTTAGGCTGTTGGTTGATAGGTCTGATTGCCAAATTTTTTCAGCCTTAAAGATGGCTTTAAACAAATGGTTTAAATTTTTATCTTTAAGAGCTGACATATAAACGACTGGTATGCCAACTACGTCTGTCATGTTACGGCTAATCAAATAATCAAGTTCATCTTTGAATGATTTTTTATCGGTGACCAAATCATATTTGTTAATTACCAAAACAACTGCTCTTCCTTCTTTAATTGCAACGTTTGCGATGGTTAAATCTTGTTTTTCCATCGCTTGACTAGCATCCAGAGTTATAGCAACTACGTGGCTTCTACGTATGGCATTTATAGTTTCTGCGGTAGAAAGGCTTTCAACTTCTTCGTTTATTCTTCCTTTTTTGCGAAGTCCAGCGGTATCGACTAATTCAACAGGCCTGCCGTCGACTTCTAAAAAGTGGCTAATTGCATCGCGAGTGGTTCCTGAGATTTCCGAAGTTATAACTCTCTCAAACCCTAATAACTTATTAAAGATTGTGGATTTTCCTACATTTGGCCTGCCAATTAGACTAAATCTTAAATGGTGGGACTCCTCTTCTTGCTTAGGTGGTGTAACTTCAATATCTTTGCTAGATTCAGCGATAGCCTTTGCTATTAAATCAAAACCAATTTTATGTTCCGCTGCTATAAAAATAGGATCGCCAAAGCCTAGTTTGTATAGAGCCTTATAATCTAAATTTTGTTTTCCTTCTGATTTATTAGCTAGAAGTATAATTTTTTTGCCAAATTTCCGTACCTGATTTGCAAAGTCCTTATCGTCATCATCGAGGCCGTATCTAGCATCAACCATGAATAATATTATATCTGCTTCTTTTGCAGCTGTAAGAGTTTGGCTTACCATGCTTTTTGAAAGGAGTTCTTTCGATTTTTCAAGACCTGCCGTGTCAATTAATATAAATTCTTGTTTGTTTAATGTTACTTTATATTCTTTCCTGTCTCTGGTAACTCCGGGTTGATCATGGGTAATGGCAAGCCTTCTACCACATAATTTATTAAATAGTGTAGACTTGCCAACGTTTGGCTTACCTAATATTGCAACTTTTATTGTCATGATTATAAATTTGATTCTCTAGCTACGAAATCATAGTTACGCAGTCTCTCAATTTCCATTACTTCTACTACGGCTCTCAACACTGAAGCTATTCTTGCGATATTGCGAATTGCAACTTTGGCAACGCCTCTACGTAATAGCCTTTCTGCATGAAAATTAATGCAGTAATCACAGTGATTGAGTATTGAAACGCCAATTAAATACATTTCAAAATCAGTCTTATCAATTCCATGATCGGTTAATACGTGCATGTGAAGATCTGCTGACATTTTTTTAATTTCATCATCAGATATCGTTCCAGTGAACGAATAGTAAGTATTGTTCATTGCCATAATAGCTGCAGCTTTTTTGGTTGCAACTAGCTGCGAATCATCAAGTATAACTTTTGCTTCGTTTCTGAAGTTATTAAGTATTTGTTCGTGTTTAAGATTATAGCAGCATGATAGCGCAATTCCGTAGACTTGTTGTACGGTCAGGCCTTCAACTTCATCAGAGAATATTTCCATCAAATTCAGCTTTATATCATCGGCATACGATGGGATTCTATCAGCTATAACGTCTATGCTCATTGCTAGTAATAATTAACATTTCACCGTCTATTATAATGGTAAATGCCAGCATAATGCAAGTTTTTCGAAGAAAATACTTGAGTAATAACGATTTGGTATATTATATGACTTCAGATAATTATGAAAAATAGTGGTATGAAAGGTAATCTTTTTATTCAACTGGCGGGTGTTAGTACTAAGGTCGAATTTGATCAGATAATTAATGAACAAAATAATTATGAAGTATTAAGCGATTGGTTTGCAGAACTTTTTAGAGGAGGTCAAAAGGTTATTCTTCAGCCGAAAATTACAGAGTTGTTAGGTATACTAGATCTTTGGAATTATGCACATGAAGCTGAAAGAAAATTCTGGACATTAAAAGATGCAGCTCACCCGTTACAACAAATTGAGATTCCAATCAGAAATTTTATCAAGACTTTTGCTCAAAAGGTTGGTAAGCAAAACTGGGAGTTAGCAAAAGGAAATATTGATTCATTATCTACGATTGTTAATACTTGTACGTTTCAAGATGCTTGTGAATACGACAATGAGCTTAATGATAATGACTATTCTGATGAAGAAGATAGGCAAAGAAACTTATTGCTTAGATTAGCAGGACTTAGCTATGGCTTTTCAACTAAAAAAGACAAAAAGGAAGGACTAGCACTGCAAGAATTAGGTAAGACATTTGCAAAGCTTTTTCTGAAATTGGGCAAGCAATTTGATTTTGGTAAAGTCAGAGATGAAAAATATGAGCTTTTTAATTGCCAAAGAGATGGATTTTTAGCATTTAAAACTTTAGTAGAGTTGGGATTTACAAATGACTTGGCTCACAAGATTCTGGATCATGATTTAGCTTTAACTGAGCAAGATAAGTCTCAGAAAGTATTGCAGTTATTTGAGCACCCTAAGGTGTTATCGCCTAAAGAGTTAGAAAGGCTATATAAGGTTGTTGAATCTGGAAAAAAGCTGAATCAGGCAGTATCATCAACAGCATTAGCAGCTGGTGTGCCTGAGACAACCCCACCTCAAGTCAAGCCTGGTCCTTTGAGCTGTGCCTTCTTAGGTGAGAATGTAGGCAAGGGACATCATAGATAGACAAACAGATTGTTTACCTGTATAATACTTCGAATATTAAATAAAAGTATACACAATGACAAAAGGCCAAAAATATATAGTGGGAATTGCTTGGTTTATTCTTAGCCTAGTAATCAGCAATTTAAATGACGTGATTGCTAAATATGTAGGTTCAGACCTGCATTTTGCTCAAACAACTTTCTGTCGTTGTTTCTTTGGCATGTTGTCACTGTTGCCATTTATGATTTATGGTGGAGCAAAGTCCTTCCATACCAATAGATTAGTTATGCATGTTGTGCGTGGCTCTTTGTTATATTTTGGTATTGCTATTTGGATTTTGGGTTTAAATCTGGTGCCAATTGCAACTGCAACTATTATGACATTTACTATACCTTTGTTTATTTTGATAATGGCACCAATTTTCTTAGGAGAAAAAGTTTCCGGAAGGCTGTGGGCTGTTACACTGGTAGGTTTTGTGGGAGTAGTGATTGTGTTTAACCCAGTTCATGAAGCTTTTGAGCCATTCGCTTTGATTCTTCTCCTATCTTCAGTGATGTTTGCAAGTTTAGACATTATTAATAAAAAATATGTAGCGAAAGAATCTATGCTAAGCATGTTATTCTACTCTGCAGTTGTGACCTCTGTTCTTGGTGTATACCCAGCGATGCTGTTTTGGCAGGACATTACAACTCACCAATTGATTTTGTTGGCAATTTTGGGGGCTGGAAGTAATTTAATATTATATTGCTTACTAAAAGCGTTTAGCTTCGTACAGGCTTCAGCTGTAGCACCATATAGATATTTAGAATTAGTTCTCTCAGCATTTGTAGGGTTTATAGTGTTTAGCGAAGTTCCAGCTATGGCGACATATATTGGAACATTAATCATAGTTCCTTGTACGCTGTATGTTGCATCTCAACAGATAAAATGGGAGAATAGGTAGTTTTCCTTTCTTGGTGATTGATTCTAAAAAAATATAATGAGAGAATAGTTCACATCGTTGAGTTTGGCAATTTTTTGAGGTAGAGAGCGTTCATGGAGAAAGAACTTCATATATATTGTGATGGAGCATGTAGTGGTAACCCAGGCCCTGGAGGTTGGGGGGCAGTGCTAATTTGGGGTGATAAAGAAAAAGAAATCTCAGGAGCTGAACTTAATACTACAAATAATCGCATGGAGTTAAGAGCCGCGATTGAGGCAATTAAGAGCGTAAAAAAGAAAGTCAAAATTGTTATTCATACCGACAGTCAATACGTTAAAAATGGTATTACAGTTTGGATAAAAGACTGGCTTAGAAAGAATTGGAATAACGGAAAAGTAAAAAATATAGAGCTTTGGAAGGAGTTGCTGGAAGAATCATCTAAACACGATATTCAGTGGAAGTGGGTTAGGGGGCATAGCGGGGTTGAATATAATGAAAAAGCTGATATCCTAGCGCGCGAGGCAATAAAGGGGATTTTATAATGAATGATAGTGGACGTGGATCTGGAATGATCGCTGGTTCGCTGAGTGGTAACTCGTTGCAACTTTCAGCTGACAGAATACTAAAGAAAATGGGGTTGAATGATAGTGGAGCATCAGAGATTTTAAATTGCTCTACATCTTCTCTTAGTTCTTCTCCTGATAGAGATGGGAAACAATTTAAAAAAAGTGAAATTGCTCGTTGTGATAGTGATGATGAATTTGAGTCTTGTGAAGAAGTTTCTGGTGTGAAAACTACAAAAAAGGTTTTATTGGACATGTATGATAGTGATGATGAATTTGAGTCTTATGAAGAAGTTTCTGGTGTGAAAACTACAAAAAAGGTTTCATTGGACATGTATGGTAAATCAATGGTTCAATGCCTGCCCCGTTCCTCTCGTTCCGAAAGGAAGTCGATGTGTGTTGAGTTTGGTTGTAATGACGGTCTGAGGGAAAGGGTTAGAAGAAGTAAATCTGAAAGATCCAAAGACATATCCAAGTAAATTTACTTTTGATTTATTTGCTATCATTTCTATACTACTGCAACAACCATATTGATAATTTGCAAATGCATAGAAAAAAAGAAATACATCACGATAAACAACAAGCTGAAGCTAAGGATTTCAAACAACCTCTCCCTTCATTGCAGTTATTTATGATTAATGCACTAAGAAATTTAGTAGCGTATAGTAGGTATTTTGGTGTTCCAATTTTTGCATATGAAACTTGGCGCGCATTTACTGGGGATTGCGACCCGAATGGAAAAAGGTTGTTTAGCGATGACTGTAATTTTAATGCATATTGCATGGCTGCAACTACAGCTTTAGGTAATGTTTGCCTCACGTTGATTGATAATGCTCTTTTGACTGTAGAAAAAAAGTTGAATGGTCGTGATCCAAATGCGATGGAAATCACTTTAACACTTAAGGGATTAGATGCAGCCACGCAAGCAGCAATCCGTGCTAAGCATAATAGCGGGCATTTGCACGCTGGAATAACATTTAAACAATGAAGGTCAATATATGAAGCTCCCAAAAATAGCGTCGGAAAAATCAATTAAAGTAGAAGTAGAGCAAGGTAAAACTTATAAGTGGTGTGCATGTGGTCTAAGCCAAACACAACCATTTTGCGATGGTTCCCATGCCGGAACTGGCTTTAGTCCAGTGGAGTATGTAGCTTCTGAAAGTAAGTTAGTCGGGTTCTGTGGGTGCAAGCAGTCTAAGTTGGGTGTCATATGTGATGGCGCACATAAGACTCTGGTGTTACAAGACTGAAATTGAAAAACCCACCTCTGCACACTTCTCGGAGCAGTACAGAAGGTTTTGACAGAGAAGACAGGAATTAATGTGTGCGTTGAGGGCAAATTTTTCTGTAATGTCATGTGGAACTTGATTCAGCATCTAAAAAAGACAGACCCCGAAACGAGTTCGGGGTGACGGGGTCGCTACTACGGTCATCCCATCAAAACTCTTTCCAGACAGTAGTGCACTTTCGTGGGAATGACACCGTACTTTTCTGCCATCGAGGCTGCCTCTCTTTATGAGCAGCAATCTTTGAACGCTCCAATAACAGATTCCTTTGTTAGGATTTCTGGAAGAACTATTCCTTGCTTATTTTTGGGCCCGTACATCACATTAAGTGGTATTCCAGGGCGGTTGTGTTTTTGTAGAAAATGTAGAAGTTCTTCAGAGTGATTGGTATAATCGCCGCGCATTAAAATTATATTATTCTTTTTAAAGAAATCTAAAATATCAGCTCTTTCTAAAACAAAGAATTTATTGCTTTTGCAAATAAGGCACCATTCGGCTGTAATATCCACTAAAACAAATTTTCCGTTGCTAACATATTCGTCTAATTTTGTTTGGCTAAAATCTTCCCATAAAGAAGAGTGATACATCTCGCTCTTAACCACATTTCTCTCCATAAATTGAGGAAGGAACAAAACACCTGTGGTGGCCAAAATAATTAAAACAATACTAATGATTTTGTTTTTAAAAGTTCTTGAGAGTACGAATTTAAATATGACTAAGCTGCCAACTAGTATCAAAAGTGAGAAAGTACTGATCTGATAATACAACACGTAAAGTATCCAAACTAAAGTTATTATAAGCAGAACTGCGAAGAATTTTTTCAGTGTTATCATCCACTTTCCAGGTTTCGGTAAGATTGATAGAGCTTTTGGGGTCGCAGCTAAAAGCAGATAGGGTAAAGCCATGCCGATTCCGACTGTGCAGTATATCAATAAAATCATAAATTCACTTTGACTCAGTGCGAATGCTATACTAACTGATAAAAATGGGGCAGTGCAGGGTGTGGCCAATACTGTTGCAAAAGCACCTGCAGCAAAACTATTGTGTATTGAGTGCTCACTTTGCTTCTTCGGTGTACTTGAGTTCGCCAGCCATTGAGGTAGTGAAATTTCATAATCGCCCCATAAGTTCGAGGCAAATGCTAATAGTATAATAGCAATGAATATTAAGAACCAAGGCTCTTGAAATTGAAAGCCCCAACCAAAGTTCACTCCAAGTGTTTTTAAGACTATTGTTATGCCAGCTAAAATTAGGAACATAAAAATAATACCCGAGGAAGTCGCTAGCAAATTTATGGTTATATCCTTTTTTGATAATCCTGCGTATTTAACAATATTTAATAGCTTCAGAGCAAGTACTGGCAAGACGCATGGCATTAGGTTTAAAATTATCCCACCTGCTAAAGCGAAGAGTAAGATTATATAAAATGGGTAATCAGGATACAAATTTGACATTTTATTTGGAGAGCACTGTTTTTTATGACTCAAATTCTGGTCAGTTGAATTATGACCTAAAAAATTAGGCTGTACTTCAAATTGAAAGTTTTCAGTAGCAGCAATACAAATTTTTTCACATGCGCCAAAACTTAGTTTTGCTTTTACAAGTACTTTTTCTTTAGGATTTTGTGGTGTTAATGTAACCACCGCGACCATTTCGTGTGTAAAAACATTAGTCTTTAATTCTTCGTTGCCAAATTTATCAATCATCAATTCTGATTTAGGCCATTGCACGACAAAATCCTTCATATTTGTAGTGCCAGATAGTTGTAGATCTAATGGTAAGCCTGTATCACCTGGATCTGGAGCATAAACCTTCCAGCCATCTGGGATAGACATATGCAAACGCATTTCAAGCTTGTTATCTGTATAGCTGGATGGCTTTAGATCGACCTTTATTGGTGTCGGGTTTGGCTCTAGAGCGAATACGCAAACAGAGGACAAGCACACAATCAGTAATGCTATCAGGTAACTTTTAAGACTATTCATTTTCAGCAATTTTGCGTTGGTTCTCAGGTATCTGATCAGGATGCTTCAGAACATAACCGCGACCCCAGACAGTTTCAAGATAGTTTTTATTTGAAGCCTCAAATAGTTTCTTACGCATCTTGCATACAAACACGTCGATGATTTTGAGTTCAGGTTCGTGAATTCCATTATACAAGTGTGTCAAAAACTGTTCTTTTGTAACTACTTGGCCTTTGTGTAGAGCAAGTAATTCAAGCACAGATTGCTCCTTAGAAGTAAGATGAAGAGGCTTGTTGCCAATTGATGATGTGTGGGAATCAAGATTAATTCTTAAATCCGCAATCTCAACCATTGATTCAGAATGGCCTTTTGACCTTCTAGTAATAGCTTTCACGCGCGCCACAAGCTCGCTTATATTAAATGGTTTTGTCAGATAATCATCAGCTCCAAAACCCAGTCCTTTTACTTTTTGTTCAGAATCCCCAAGTCCTGATAAAATCAAGACAGGAACATTCATTTTAGAAGTTCTTATTTTTTTCAGCACATCATAGCCATGCATATCAGGAAGCATTAAATCCAAGATGATTAACCCATATTCATATAATTTGGTTATTTCCAGACCTTCTTGGCCTAGAACAACGATGTCACAGACGATCCCCTCTTTTGCTAAGGCAAGTTCAACTGTCTTGGCTGTTGAAGAATTATCTTCAATTATTAGCACTCTCATAAATAACCTGTTTGATTAGGTTCATACTTTTATAGTATTGTTAAAAAAAGCATATTACAATTTAAATTTCTTTTTTTATGAAAGACTTAGCGCGAAGAAAAATGAGGGTTATACGTGAAGGAATAGGCTTTGAAGACCGCAAGATTGCTGAGGAATCAATAAATTTGAGGCTTATAGATTTCCTAGAAAATAGCGAACATACGGTGATTGCTGGGTATTACCCAATCAAATCTGAGGTGTCGATACTTAAAACACTGGAGAAATGTGCTTTTAAAAAGACTTGTCTCCCTCGAATTGATGGAAATAACCTAGTTTTTAAAAGGTGGCAAGCTGGTGATTTTGTGGAAAAAAATAAGTATTGTTACGAGCCTATTGAATCGTGTGAAACTATTATCCCAGACCTAGTTATTTTACCATGTCTTGCGTATGACCTAGAAGGTCATAGAATAGGCTATGGAGCTGGCTACTATGATAGAGCTTTAGCGAAGCTAACTAATGCCACAACAGTATTGGTGGCATTTTCAGCGCAGGAATTAGACAAGATTGAAACAGATGATTGGGATAAAAAAGTCGATTATGTGATAAATGAAGTTGCAATCAAAAAAATTTCTCCATAACATTTTGATTGGTATATTTTTTTGGAGTGAAATATGAATTACATGAAAACCCTTAGGCCTATAGAACAAGATTTTATGACTGCACATCCGTACGTCACGATTGATACAGTCTTAAATAGAACGACATATGCACCTATTGATACCTTCATTGATGGAAAGCTTTCTGCATTTGGCTTGAATTCGGTTGATATGATCAGATTTATTAACGTTGCATCTCAAGCAGCTCCAAATTTATATGCAGCGGACAAAGCGAATTGCTTTGTGTCAATTTTTACCACAGCAGGCAATGACCTATTGGTTCAGGATGTAGATTACACATCGCCATTTACAATTAATATAAGTTATCTTACAGGGGTTACACTATCTACAACTAACGCTGCAACGGAGAGCGAGTGGGTATCGTATTTGAGTTCAAGTATTGCTGAGTGCAATAAGATTTATAAAGAGCAATCAAGAAGCTTCCAGTTAGAGCAAGATATTCAAAAATTCATAAAAAGTACTAATGATACAATAATTGCCACTTATCATGTCGTACCTTCAAAAGAGCCCGCATTAGTTGCTAGCAGCCATGAAACTGCAAACACGACTTTACATTCTGAAATATGAAAAATTATTAGTTTCTGAAAAAACTCTTTTAATGCGTAGTTTTCCTTGCTAGCTTATTAATAGATGGTTTGATAATTGTATTATGCTGGATCAAGTTAATAAAAATATTCAGAGGTATGTTGATAGCGCTGGGTATTTCACTGATGTAAAGGAGTGGTATGCTTATAAGTACTTACTACCTTATACACTAAGAAGTTATATAATAGTTATATTGGTTGGCGTTGTTTTATCTTTCTACATTATGTATGAACTTATGAAACAAGATGCGGAATTGAAATATGTTCCGTTCCCAATGTATGCTTACGACACTGTAAAATATTTTCCAAATATTAAGCCTTTATCTGACGTGAAAGAACCAATCAATATTTCCGTTGCGCGATATATGGTGAGTCAATACGTGAAATTCAGAGAGTCATATCAGTATAGTGATTTTGAAGGTGAGGGCCTGCAGAATTCTTTATCTAGAATTAAGACCCTTTCATCACTTAAAATTTATAGAGATTTTGCCGATTATGTTGATCCAGAAGCAAATCCAGATAGTCCAATAATTAAGTATAAAGATAGGACGAGGCGAATCATCCAAGTAAAATCAGTTGAATTGTTTGGAGAGTATGATTTACCTGAAAGAGCTAAGGTTGTATTCGAGGCAACTGAAAAATCAAAAACATCTCAAGAAACTACGACATGGATGGCTGAAATTAATTTCAAAATGTTGGATCTTGAGAAAAAAGATGAGAATGGGAGATCTAATTTAAGCTTTACTGTTATAAGTTATACAACTTATAAGTTGTAAAATACTTAAATCCTGTAATACTTGTTTTAGATCTGTAAGTTAAGATTAGGAGCTATTAATGTTAAGAGTTTTAGTTGCGTTGTCATTAATGATAACTATGAATTTCGCTCATGCGGGTGGCATTGCGAGGCCAATTGGTGGTGAAAGTAGAATCAAAATAATAAATTATACGCCGAATACAGTTTTTAAATTTACTGGTCACTACGAATATCAATCGATAATAGAATTCGCGTTAGATGAAGAAATTGATACTATATCTATGGGAACACCAACCCCTTGGCAGATGGTGCCTGCTGGAAATAGAATTTTCATTAAGCCTGTTGAAGAGAATGCAACTACAAACATGACTGTTATTACTAATAAGAGAATGTATTTTTTTGAGATGCATGCCGAAGAAGCTACTGGTGTCCAAGATGAAAATCTTAATTTCGTAATGAAGTTTGTATATCCAGAACAGTATAATCTTGGTGCAGGAACTGTAACTCAGGTTAATACAAGATCTGGTCCTAATTTGTCTAAACCTGAGCTTTATAATTTCGAGTACACTATTTCTGGTAAAGTTAGTGAGATCGAGCCGTTGCAAGTGTTTGATGATGGAGAGTTCACCTATCTGAAGTTTAGAGATGTGAATTCTGAATTACCTGCGATTTTTGCTGTAGATCCATATGGCAACGAAGGTTTGGTCAACTATAGACAAGAAGGTGGATATGTTATTATAGAACGTGTGTCTGATAGATTCACTCTTAGACATGGACCAAATACAATATGCCTGTTTAATGAAAAAGGTGTCTATTCAAAAGCAGCAAAGGACAAAAAGAAGTTTTTGTTCTTTTAGCAGATATCCAATATGAATGGAGTGTCTATGCACCAGTGTAAAGCATTTGACAGACTGGTATTCGGTACACCGCCTTCTACTGAGCTATAAAACCTACAAAACAAGATTTTGCGATACCACCAGTAACATTGTAGTTACCGCCAGATAAGCATGTGGAAGTTGGGGGATCCATTCCTTCCATCGCCCTAAATGCGCCAGTACCAGCACCTAATGCTGAAGTTGAAGAGTATACGCCGTCATCAATTTTTTGATCTACACTAAAAGCGGCTGTAGGCGATAATGCGCCTTTTGCACAACTTTTATTAGCGGTGGAAATAATCCCGCCGAGGAAAATGGCATTAGTAGAGGCCCCAGCCCAAGGAGAAGCTAAGAATGTTGTACCTGCGGCATTTTCACCAATTGCATCAGTTGTGGTGGCTACACTTACAGTATTGTAGGCATAGAATAAGCAGTTTGTGCTATCGCTTTTAGCTAGTGGAGGAACTAATTGTGTTGCAGTAGATAGTAGGTTTAAACCGCCTGCATAAGTGATTGTTAATTGCCCAACTGAAATAGGCATGATTCCTGAGAGTGATAAGTGCTTTAAGGCTCTGCCAGCTTCATCACCCACGCCAGCGGCCGTTGTTGTAACATCGCGCCATCTAATTACTCCATCGCCATCACCGTTACATGCAGTAGAAACTGTGGCATGACAAGAAGTGCCTGTCCAATATGTATCGGCATTTTTGAAATCTCCAGGCACTGCATCGTATGTAGTTTTAAATGTGGCATAATAAGTTTGCATATTTTTTAAGTCAGCAACGACAGATCTGATCTCTGCTTGCTTGACGAGCATTGAGCCACCGCTAATACCCCCAACCAATAAACCGATTATAATTATCACAACAGAAAGCTCAACTAAGCTAAAACCACGCGTGTTTTGGTACTTCATAATAACCTCAAGATGTAGCAATACTTATAATATAGATTCTATAGCAAAAAAATTAACAAAGGGTTAATTTATTAACTATTTGTGAATTTAAGACTATATTGTGTAAATTCGGCTCTTAGGCTACTTCACCAAAGCCCCAAAAGGAACAAAGTGTTCCTGACCATCAATTTTCAGTTGTAAAAAGAACTTATAAAACCCAGCTTTTGGGGGATTAATATGAAATTCCAGTTCTGGCCCACCGTTCTCCCAAAACCATTCTGGTTCTTCGCCCATAGGGTGGATATGAGCCACTGTTTTAAAATCCTCAGAGAACCCAACTAAGTGGGCAAATGCCCCCATAATTGGCTCGAGACCTGTGAATGGATTGCCATCAGCGTCAGTGATTTTGATGTTGATTTGTCCATCTTTTTTAGTGGTCAAAACTTTTGGAGTATAATTGATATTAAATGTTAAGTTTTCATGTGTAACTTTTTTCTGAGTAGAGCGATCGATTTTAGCTCTTTTAGCAATTTTGTTTTCTACATTAATCACAACGAAATTGGAAGATGATTCTTCATTAGGCATAATATCTGCCCAAATTTTGTATTTCGCTAATTTCTTTGGATACCAATCAAACTCATACTCTCCCATATTTTCAGTTGGAGTAGGATGGATGTGAGAATAATCGCTTAGCGAATCATCAATAATAAGTAAGTGAATTTTTTCAGTATGAAAAGTTTGTAGTTGGTCTGGAGTTACAGGTGAACCATCTTTATTGGTGAGTTTTATGGTTGTGATATGTTTCTTATCTTCAACTTCGATTTTGACAATCTCCCCAGTTATATTGACTTTAGCTACCGCCAAATTAAGAGGTAATAAAACAGCTACGAGAATTTTGAAAAGTTTGTTCATGGTGTAAGTTCGTTGAATTTCATTTAGATAGTTTAAAACGCAAAATTACATAAATACAAGTCAATTAATTGCTCTTTTGCAAAGTTCAAAGTTGATGTAAAATTCTGTAATTAATTTATGAAGTTGCTGCTATGTTTGAAAAATATAATGACTATGCATTTGTTGCCCTAGATTTTGATAGGACTATAGTTTCTGGTCATATGCATCAATATTTTGTGACTTTGTATCCTGATAAATCTCCAAATGAGATTTTTGAAATGTATCGTGAAACAGGTTTGGATGGGTTTAGAAGAATGTTGCGGGATATTGCAATATTTACGCATTTGAATGATGAGCTCAAATTTATTAATAACCAATATCATCCAGATAGAAAAGAGCTGTGTGAGATATTTAGATCAAAAGATGTAATAGAGAAATTAAGGCAAAAATATAAAAAAGATTATAGCGAATTTCAGCCATTTATAAATGAAAAGGAGCTGAAAGAATTTATCATATATAGAAGTCAGCATGACTTACCTACAGCTATAGTAAGCAACAGTATGTTTCCAGATATGATTAAGGAGACGCTATTTGTTTTGCTGGAGGAACCATATGACTTGCCGATATATACACCTGATTCTGATCCAAAGTTATCAATTAGGGATAACTTTACATCGAATTTATATGCACCTAAAAAAGATAAAAACGAACTTTTGACATTAGCAACAATAGAAAGCGGAGTGAAGCAAGGCAAAATGATGTTTATGGATGATGAATCTGTAAATTGCGTTATGGCAAGAAAAGAAGGCTTTGAAACAGTTGACACACCTCCAATGTACGATCCTTTTATTGAATGTGAAGAAGAGCCGTTTGTAAGTAGGTCTCCTTCTCCACTAGGTGATTTATGCCTTACGCCGCCAGCAACTATTGGTGGAAAGGTGCGTGCATCCTCTTCGACTGCTTTAGGTGCTGGGCAGGTACAAGGATCCGATGTATGTCCTGTTTATGCTGATGATTCAGTTCCTACTATTGCCGATCGTCTAGAGGCGATGCTTGAGCAAGAAGAGAGAAAAGGTCTGGGAAGAAATTAGTTCTTAGACTTTTTATTGCTGATACGCGCTAGCCTGATCTCTTTTGTAGTTGTTTTAACATATGCTTTTAGCAGGGTTACCGAAGTAGCTATCATTATAAATAATGTTGATAAATCTGACATAATCTTAAATCCATTTTTCATCTGTCTAATCTGATTATTAGTGATACTTGCTTAACAAATGGTTAATACGGCAGCAAAAATTGGTTCTGTTTTAAAATAATAATGGTAATATGAGGACATAACGTCTGAGTAATTTCGTATATGTCAAAAATAAAGTCTAAAGTAGTAAAGTCGGTTAAAAAGATTCAAACTCAAAATAAAAAAGTTACCCCACAAGAAAAGGAAAATACATTATACGCTGAGGCGCTTGACTTCCACGCCCGCGAACCACGCGGCAAAGTTGCGCTTGAGATGCCAAAGCCACTAACTAATCAAAGAGATTTGTCACTCGCATATTCGCCTGGAGTTGCAGCTCCTTGTTTAGAAATTCATAAAGACCCAAGAAAAGCATATGAATACACCTCTAAAGGTAATTATGTTGCTGTGATTTCAAACGGCACTGCTGTTTTAGGCTTGGGGAATTTAGGTGCGCTTGCAAGCAAGCCTGTTATGGAAGGTAAGGCTGTTTTATTTAAAAGATTTGCCGATATTGATGCTGTGGATATAGAAGTTTCTACTGAAGATCCAGAAAAATTTATTAATGCTGTTAGATATTTAGGGGCATCTTGGGGCGGGATTAACCTAGAAGATATTAAAGCACCTGAGTGTTTCATAATTGAAACGGAACTAAAGAAATTAATGGATATACCAGTGTTCCATGATGATCAACACGGTACGGCAATCATTACTGTGGCTGGCTTAATAAATGCGGCCCATATAACAGGTAAAAAATTAGAAGATCTTAAAGTTGTAGTTAATGGGGCAGGGGCTGCTGCAATTGCTTGTGTGGAACTGATTAAAAGCGTTGGTGTGCGTCAAAATAATGTGATTCTTTGTGATACCAAGGGAGTCATTTACGAAGGCCGCAAAGATGGAATGAACCAGTGGAAGGCAGTCCATGCTATTAAGACAAAGCTTAGAACGCTGTCAGAAGCTTTGGTTGGTGCTGATGTGTTTTTGGGATTATCGGTTAAAGATGCTGTGACACCTAGTATGGTTAAGAGTATGGCTAGTAGGCCAATAATATTCGCGATGGCAAACCCAGATCCAGAAATTACCCCTGCACAAGTTAAAGCTGTTAGGGATGATGCAATTGTTGCAACAGGTCGTTCTGATTACCCGAACCAAGTGAATAATGTAATGGGATTCCCTTATATATTCCGTGGAGCATTAGATGTGCAAGCGTCTACTATTAATGATCACATGAAAATAGCTGCTGCTCGCGCTGTGGCACAAATCGCTAGAGAAGATGTGCCAGAAGAGGTTTCGGCAGCATATGCAGGAAGAAAACTAAAGTATGGGCCTGATTACATTATTCCTACTCCGTTTGATCCTAGATTGATTCATGTTGTACCGATTGCTGTGGCACAAGCTGCTATGGAGTCAGGTGTGGCGAAGAAGCCGATTAAAGATTTTAATGAATATCGTAGACAGTTAGCATCTAGATTGAATCCTACTAATAACCTAATGAACCTTTTCTTTGAAAGGTTGAAGTCGGAACCAAAACGCATGATCTTCTCTGAAGGCGATGAAGAGCAAATGGTTCGTGCTGCAGTCCAGTGGAGAAATCAAGGTTATGGCACCCCAGTACTTGTAGGTTATGAGGAAGGTATTAAGAAAAAACTTCGTGCAATTGGTGCTAGCGTTAAGGGGATTGAAATCACCAACGCTGCACTCAATGAAAATACTCCTAAGTATATTTCACAATTATATTCTAAATTACAACGTAAGGGCTACTTACAACGAGATTGCGCAAGAATGGTGAAGCGTGATAGAAATATTTTTTCGTCGATGATGCTGGAAAATGGTGAAGCCGATGCGATGATCACTGGACTTACTCGTCCGTATATTGCTTCATTAGAAGATGTAACAAAGATTATTGATAAGCAAGAAGGTAAAATAATGTTTGGTCTTTCTGCTATGTTAAGTAGAGGGAGAACCATATTTATTGCTGACACAACTATTAATGAAATTCCTACATCAGAAGAATTAGTTGATATTGCAATTCAAGCTGCGCATGAAGTAAGGCATCTTGGGCATGAGCCAAGAGTTGCGTTTATTTCATTCTCAAACTTTGGTAATCCAATGCGCGAGAAAGCAGAGAGAGTTAGAAATGCTGTCTCTATGATGGATAAGAGGTCTGATATAGACTTTGAGTATGATGGTGAAATGCAAGCAAATGTTGCGCTTAATCCAGATATGTTAAAGCTCTATCCTTTCTGTAGACTTAGCCAACCTGCAAACGTGTTAATTATGCCTGCACTACATAGTGCAAATATATCGGCTAAATTATTACAAGAGCTTGGTGGTTGTACACTTATTGGGCCAGTGTTATGTGGTTTGAGTAAACCAGTGCAGATTTTAACTATGGGTGCGCGTGAAAGCGATATACTAAATCTTGCAGCGCTCTGTGCTCATAGAATTGAGAAGTGCAAGCGTTAGTGATAATAGCGAATAGCGTATTGCCTGCAATTTTGGTGATACAGCGCTTTCAAAATCCTTCCTTAACTTATGTTTTTGTCATCATCAGGCTTGACCCGATGATCAAGTTTTAAGGTAGATCCTAGTGTCAAGCACGAGGATAACGGCCGATTGAGGACTATATTTTGTAACATAATCTTAATATTCATT
>JACCDG010836024.1_pt1 | contig 23747 bp, 35 predicted proteins | sample 7442471 | NCBI WGS metagenome assembly JACCDG01 (sample SAMN15323444, study PRJNA562643) | freshwater metagenome | isolation source: river surface water | place: USA:Blue River Watershed | collected 2017-08-17 | reverse complement strand
TTTTACCAAACAAAAAACTAAGCAATTTGCTTTTTCTGGTTGTAATTAATTTTTGTATTTTCGCCTCCATTTCCTCTCGATAAAATCGGCGACCATCGTACTTGAGCCAGGTATCATCGATGTGTACTCCAGCGCCTCGGAGAAGAGCGGCAAATTGTCCTGTCATATTGTGTTCGACGACGATGATTTTGTTTCCTTTTTTCTCAAGTTCTTTCATCGTCTTGGTTTTGAGTGGCCAGATATTGGTGTAGTGGAGATAGTTCACTTTGTCACTGAGGAAATCCATCACTTCCATTTTTGTACTTCAGAATCCGACGAGGGTGATTTTTGCATCAGGATTACCATAGAGACCAGGTTCGCGGGTCATATCTTCGAGCAATTTCATCTTTCTCACACGTTTTTCGTGTGCTTCAGCGACACCAGCCGCGTCTTCGCGGAGTGTCCCATCTGGTCCGTGTTCGTCACCATTGGCATAGTAGCGAGGTCCAGTTCCTGGGAGCCAGCGAGGCGAGAGTCCAGAGTCTGTGAGACCGTAGCGAGATTGGCTCGTGAGTTCGGCTGTATCAGTGGTGATACCGCGTTCGATTTCTACGCCGACGAGAGATGCTGGATTCACGGTTGCATTTGTTTCTGCGAGGGTTTTATCGGTGAGGACGATAACGGGGATTTGATAAGTTTCTGCGATATTGAGTGCTTCACCGAGTACTGTAAAAGCTTCCGTATGATCACCAACGGCTATCACTGCTTTCGCATATTCTCCGTGTCCGCTGTAAATAGCGAGATTGAGATCTTCTTGTCCGCTCCAGGTTGGGAGACCAGTCGCAGGGCCAGGACGCTGAGCAACGATAATTGTGAGAGGCGTCTCAATCATACCCGCGAGAGAGACGGTTTCGGTCATGAGGTCAAATCCTCCACCAGACGTGGCACAGAGACTACGAGTCCCTGCGAAGCTCGCACCGAGGGTCATCTGAGAGACGCTGATTTCGTCTTCGACCTGTTCGACGTGCATACCTGTTTTATCAGCCCAATTGGCGAGATGCGTGAGGATGGTACTGCTCGGACTCATCGGATAGGCGAAGTACGCTCGTACACCGTGATGAACGGCAGAGAGAGCGAGGATTTCGTTTCCATCGAGGAGTTTGTGTTCAGTGAGATTGTTGGTTGTTGCTGGGAGGGTAAATGGTTCGAGAGAATTGCTGACTGTTGCATCCTGGAGATTGTATCCATGTTGAATGAGAGCAATATCGAGTGCGAGGAGTGCAGGTTTGCTGGCAAAGCGTTTTTCGACGGCCTTTACGAGACCATCAACGGGGAGACCGAGAGCACGCCAGAGTGCTCCGATCATGAGCATATTGGAGAGGAGTTCGTTTGCTCCAAACTTCTTTGGAGTTGCGTATTCGGGAATAAAAAGTGTTGTGAGATTTTTTTCTTGGATGGTCGCAGTGTAGCCAGGGATTTTATCATGCATTTCGTCACCGTAGATCATGAGTCCACTGTTTCTCACGTGAGGAAGAGCGTTTTTTGACCCGACACGATCAAATGCGACGATGATGTCCGCAAATTCTGAGATACTGTGAATTGGATTTGCTCATACTTCAATCCTGTAATATGAACATCCACCCTTGATAAGGCTCGGATATTCACGATCAGCGACGATGAAGTATCCCGCATGTTGCAGCGCTTCCATCACGATATCTCCCGCAGAGAGGAGACCAGAGCCAGAGGATCAAGTGAGGATGATGTTCATTATTTTCGAAGAATAGTGATAAAATTTTTTGCCCAATTTTCGATTATTTTTTGATTGTTTGGTTTGATGGGACTGCGATTGATTTTGAGAGCAGGACAGATGAGATTTCCGCCGTGTTCATGAATCCAATCCTCGAGCATATCAGCAGCGTACATATTGTATTCTACATCGTAGCGATGATCACCGAGACCGATGGCAGCACAGGGGATTCGTATCTTTTTTTCTTTCCAGATTTCCTCGACACATTTTCGGAGACTCTTCTCTATCATACCGTGGGCATACGTCCCAGAACCAAAGAGCGCAAAATCGACTTCATCCTGCCACGTCGTATCTTCTGCGACATCCTGGAGTGTGAGCGTGATGTCAGCATTTGCAAAAATACCCTGAAGCGCCTCGCCGACGAGACGAGTATTTCCTGAGACAGTAGAGTAGTAGAGGATGCCTTGCATAGATAATTTCTTGTATTATAGTAAAAAATGTTTTTATAAAACATTTTTATTTTCGGCCTTTTCTTTGTATCCAGGTTTGTACCAATCTTTGAGCAAGTTCATGGGAAGAGGCAGGGAGTTGTACTGTTGGAATAATTTGGTTGAGATCCAGTACAATTAATCTAGGGGTTTCTCAAATAACTAAAAATTCATCATGTTCCGGGTAAGTGAATTCATCGGCCATACCACGTAATCCATGATTTTTTTGCAGAAGAGAATTGATTCGGTCTTGGAGAGCTTTCGTCAATAATTCTTGATCTTGTATTTCTGAGAGAGTCTGCAGAGGAGATGTACCTGATTGCCAAGGATAGAGAACGACTCGGTAAGGATGAATACAAAAAGTAGAGGTAATAGGTGCTATGTCTGTATCTTGTTGAAATAAACCCATTAAATTAGGGCTATCATATATACGTTTACAGTTTACGAAGCAATCTGGATGAATCTTGATAGCCACTGTACCCGCATGTGTAGGTATTCAGAGAATAAAGGCGTCATCATATTTGCCATGCCTTTTTGCTTTTAGCACTGACGCAGTGATTCATTGTCTACTGATGGCTTCTACGGCTCTTACTTGAGATTCGAGGTCTGTTACTTCTAATTGCCTCAGAGCATCCACCGCCTTTGTTATTTCTTCATCTTGTACAAGGGGCTCATCAGGTATTCCTGGGATTATCATGTATATGTTTTAAAAATATATGAAAGACACAATACTTATCTACTCTCTATTTTTTAACTTCAAATTTTATTCTTTTTTCAATAAATCAGCTATCTCTTTTGCATTTTGTGCTGCTATCTTAGGAGCTTCTTCGTCTTCCTCTCCGAGGTCTCGTCTGAGCAGAGTTATAGCATCTTCCAGAGTTTGTACGAGGTCACTCGGTGGATTATCTTGAGGGTTTGTGTAAGCATTTATTTGGATTCCAATTCGCTTTGATAGCAGGATGCCTTGCACTTTCTCACCTCCTCGATCGATATTTGTCATGACCGAATCACAGAGAATCAAGAATCTAAGAAAAATATGAGAGAAATAATCTTTTTTATCAGCCATTTGATAATGTGTTTCTATTTTTTTCTTCAGGACACCACTGATTGCTTTTTTCTTAACTTGGTCGAGCATTGTTTTTGCGTCTGTCAAAATACTTGCACGAAAATCTACATCAATGAGATCTTCTGGGGATGTACGAGGAGAATCAGACATAATTATTTTTTAATGATAGTATTTTAACCTTATACGATAAATGTCAATTTGTTTGGGAATAGCAGAGAGTATTTTTGAAAATCTTCATCTTTCCATATACTTCTTGAACGTATTAAACTTATTAAACGTACAAACCTATTAAACTCTGTAGTCATGACTCGTACACGCTTCGCACCATCACCAACAGGACAACTCCATATCGGAGGCCTCCGAACCGCTCTTTTTGCCTATATCTGGGCAAAAAAAAACCACGGACAATTCCTCGTCCGCATCGAAGACACAGATAAAACTCGTGAAGTAGAAGGTGCTCGTGATGCCCTCCTCGATACACTCGAGCTCTTCGGGATTCATCCTGATGAGAGTATACGTGCTGGAGGTGACTACGGTCCCTATATTCAGTCTGAACGTCTTCCAATTTATCGAGAATACGTCGAGAAGCTCATCACTCAAGGTGATGCATACTACTGTTTCACGACTGAAGAAGAACTTGAAGCGCATAAGAAAAAAGCAGAAGAAGCCGGGATTATGATCCCTTTCCGCAGTCCATACCGTGATATAACCATCGATGAAGCAAAAGCAAAAATCGCAGCAGGCGAGAAATACGTGATTCGTATGAAGATACCAAAAGGGGAAATGATAACATTTAACGATGGACTCAAAGGGAAAATCTCTGTTCCAAGCGCAGATATCGACGATCAAGTCCTTCTCAAAACTGACGGATTCCCAACCTATCATCTCGCGATGGCAGTCGATGATCACTTGATGAAAATCACGCACGTCTTGCGTGGCGATGAATGGCTCCCGAGTACACCAAAGCACGTCCTCCTCTATCGTATGTTCGGCTGGGAAGCACCAGAATTTTACCATCTCTCCGTCATTCTCGGAGCTGACAGAAAAAAACTCTCAAAGCGTAATGGTGACACACATGTCAGCCAATTCCTCGAAAATGGTTACCTCAAAGAAGCGCTCCTCAATTACATCGCTCTCATTGGTTGGAATTCTAAAACCACAAAAGAGATTTTCTCACTTCCAGAACTGATTGAAGCATTTTCTCTCGATGGTCTCCAGATTGCGAATGGTATTTTTGATCCAGAAAAACTCAAATGGATGAATAGTAAATATATCGCTGCTACGCCTGCTGATGAACTCTTTAAGACTCTTTCGGAATACCTCAAACAATACAATCCTGACTTTTACGAAAATACGTTTATCACCCATGATGAATCATTTAATCGTGCGGTTATCATGGAAGTCCAGAAACGTTGTGAAACCCTCGCTGATTTTCCAGCACTCTCAGAATGTTTCTATGCTGAACCAGAAGTTGACACAGCACTCCTTCTCTCAGAGAAAATGGGCATTGCTGACCTCGCACAAGCAAAAGAAGCACTTCAGTTTGGTCTCGATGTAATTAAAACGTTCGCTTCTACGCCATCTCGTGATGCCCTCAAGGATGCTATGATTCCAAAAATCGCAGAAGCAGGCAAGAAAAATGGTCAGATCCTCTGGCCTCTCCGCGTCGCTCTCACCGGAAAAGAATTCTCACCAGGAGCGTTTGAGATGACGGAGATTCTCGGTTTAGAGAAGGCTATAGCACGAATCGAGAAGGTAGTTGCAAAACTAGCATAATCACTATAATAATCGATACCAAAAGAGTTGCTTTTTGTACTCGAGAGGTATATACTGAATATAGTTTACAAAACACACAACACTATGAATTTCCTCATACTCAAAACCATCATCGAATCGACTATCCAGAACTACAACACCCAAAATCAGATGGCGAAGATAGGAGAGAATAATATCTCTATCGTGAGCATGTCTCAAAAAGGTATCGAACTTCTCATTCGTTGTCCTCATACTGGTAAAGAAGTAAATGTGCACGCTGAAGTGAATTTCATGAATGGTCCACTTCCGACCAATTTCACTATCAATGGCAATTCTCACATGCCGAAAACAACCGGTCAGATTAATGATGATGACGTTACTCAGATTCATCAAGCTCTCAAAAATACTACGAATATATCAGATCTTTTTGGTGCAGAATAAACCATGAAATCACTCCTCAGATTATTGCGTTTTCTGTTCTGGTGGATTGTTATCCTCGTAACGGTAGCCGTGATAGGATTTTTTCTCTGGCCTCTTCTCTCGGATAAAGTAAATACTCTCCGGGATGGCAATTGGAATTCTGGCGCCGCAACGTCAGATGTTGTACAGATGACACTCGAACAAAAGATAAAATCCTTTTTCCATATTAGCACAACAGCGACCAGAGATATACTCACGGATGAAAGTGGTAAAAAAACAGTCCAATATCAACAGGATGATTCTGGAAACTATGCACCAATAGTTACACCAAAAAATTAATCTCGCATAAAACCACGAACGAATGCTTCACCAGTCATGGGCTTCTTGCCAGCTGGATGGATAGACTTGATGATAAGTAGTCAATCTGAGAGGACAATGGCAGGGAGTTTGTCATGGAGAATCCATGTGCCTGGGTTTTCTTCTGAGAGTTCACTATGTTTCTGCACTTCGAGGAGAGTTATACGAGTATCTCAGTACATGAAAAAAAGCCCTGGCCAAGGCGTATAAGCCTGCCAAGCATTATAAGCCTGTTCGACGGTCCAAGATGGTTGGAGTTCTCCGTCTTTTTTCTCAATCATTTTCGTATACGTCGCCTCACTACTATCTTGCGGTTTTGGTTTCACTGTACCATCTTGGAGTCAGATAAGTGCATCGATGAGGAGTGGGCCAGCCTGTTGTCCGGTCAGTGCGAAGAGCGTGCCAGTAGTATCAGCTGGAGATACTCTCCACGTTTCCTGGAGGAGTATGTCACCCTCATCCATACCGAGGCTCATCTGCATGATAGTGAGGCCTGTGGTCGTTTCACCATTGAGGAGGGCATGTTGTATAGGCGCGGCTCATCGATACTTTGGTAGGAGGGAAGTATGGACATTGAGGAAACCCATCGGAGGTATATCGAGCAGGATTTGGGGGAGGATTTTCCCATACGCCACCACGATACAAATATCCGGAGCGAGCTCGCGGACAGTAGCAAGGAAATCATCATTTTTTACTTTCTCTGGTTGGAACAGCGGGATATTTTTTTCTTGTGCCATTTTCGCAACTGGGGAAGAGATAATCTCATGTCATCGTCAACCGATTTTATCAGGGTTGGTAATGACTCAAATAATCTCTAGTACATCCTCTCGTGTTGTTAAATAGGAGAGAATATCAGCAGACAGTTGCGGAGTTCAGAAAAAGAGTACGCGTAGTTTTTTCATGGATTTATTGACAAAATGGAAACAGGTCTATCATTATTTTTAGTTTAGAGAAATTGTAGGGGATTTTTATCTTTTAACAATTCTAATTATGGCTACAGATTTTGAAGCAGGCGAGACCTCAGCAGTATTAAATGAAACTGAGGAAAAATGGTTACAACATTGCTTAGGCGCTGATAAAGACCAGCCTATGCTTTGATTGTCTCAAGTTGATCTTCAGATTGGTTCTAGTTGAGAAAGAATAATTCATATAACACTCCCTAATTTCGTAAATTTTTGAGCAAGGAAAAAACTAGAAGAGAGTCTGGAGAAAGTCTTTAGAGATGAAGTAAAAACAGGCAGTGAAAATGCCTCACTTTGAAAATATGTTTTTCATGTCATTCCAGCAGATGTGGAAAATAAACAGCAATTTGAAGAAGAGAGAAAACAGATTGAGACACATGTGGAACATGAGCTCACTCGCATCCTTACTCAAAATCATGTATGACCACTCAAAATACGCATTAGGCCTGCACGTATAAGTGGCAAAATCCAGAGGTTAGTTTCTAAAAAATGGAATCTCGTCCTGGATATACTCACAAAAATACCTCAAAATTGAGCAGTTTGACCGGATTTATTTTCACAAAGAGACGTCGTTGAAGAGTTTATCTCAGACATCAATAGTCCCGTAGTAGATAGGATTGTAAAGATTCATCTTCATCGTGTAAATCCTCATCTGGCATCATTTGAAGAGGAAGAATCTTTGCGAAAGTTGGGAAGATTACATGAAAAGAGGAGACGACGCACTAAACCCGTATCTTCTTAACTACCTCACCGTAGCGGATACATTTCTCTGTTGTCCCTTTCCCAGTGAGTCCGACGAGTATCCAAAAAATTCCCAAGAGTACGAGAAAGATACCAGGATGCCATGTTGTCTGTGTGACAGCACTTGTTGCTATATTAAATGCATTTGTTTCTCCACCTGCCACAGTCGTTACGATGGGATCCATCACTGGGCCGCCGACGATAATCAGTGCGAGACCGTGAACTGCTTGTTTGATTCTGAGCCATTTATGCTTTATGACACAAGCCGTGATGAGTCCTCGACCAATGAAAAAAAGTGAGAGAATCATGAGACCATATTCAATTTTTTTCTCCATAGCAGGAGATGTTTCTCCATAAAATGGTATATCGATAACAGCAGTATCTTGGCCCCACCAGAGAATGGCGATGATGAGAAGACCTGTGAGGATGTGCATGAGACGAATAGTCGTATCGCTCGGACGTCGTGCGACAAATTGTGCGAATTTGATGAGGAGGGGGTGCATAGATAAGAGGAGAAAAGTATGTATTGATTGTATGCAGAATAAGACAAAATCAACCGAGCTTGATTCTCGTACGAAAACCCTACAATACACCCTATGCCCGGGTGGTGAAATGGTAGACACGAGGGACTTAAAATCCCTTACCGCAAGGTGTGCCGGTTCGAGTCCGGCCTCGGGCACCAGTACAATATCGACGCTCTTTCAAATAGAGCGTTTTTATTTGCCAAATAAAAAATTGATTTATAATAAAAAAATGAACTCCCCTACACAGAAATGAAGTCCAAATATTGGCTGTCTTGTTTCAAGAATAGCTCTACCCGCTGTAGTTGTGGCTTTGGTGGCTACAGTAGTTATCAAACTCACCCCCTCTTCTCGCCATGGAGGAGATATAAATAACGATAATGTCGCTCAACTTTTTCACAAATTAGCATCCGAACAAGAAGGGTTAATTCCGTCAATATTGTTTTTCAAAGAACATCGAAAAGAAGTGCAAGATTTGATACAAAAATTCATGGCTGAGAATGTCACAGCAGATAAAGAAGACGACGTTTTGATACAGGATTTATTAACAGCGCTCCAGTCAAAATTTCCCATTATAAAAGAACACGCGAGGCATTTTTCTCTATCGCTCGCAAGTTTCTATGAGATAGCTCTGGATAGAGATGTCGTGAGACATGTTGCGGTGAATTTTGGTACGACACAGTACTTACCTGCAGATGATCATGATGGAGACCATCAAGGAGACGGATATGAGGATATTCATATGAGTTACCAGTTCCCTCCAGAAGATGAAGAGAACATGAAACCAGGTGAGGCTCTCTTTCGGCACTATGAAACTGTACAGAAATATCTCGATGGGCATATAGATGATATACGATCAAAGCTAGAATCATCTTCTCAAAAATGGGAAGAACTGTCTGAAATAGAATTTTTGTCAGCTCTCGTTGAGCTTTTCCCTCATGACGCTATCTTGCGTGGTTACATTATCTGAGATTTTACTATTCAGAGAGAAATCATAAAAGACGGAAAATGAAGACTGAAAATGAAGATATATTTTTCTGTTCCATATAGAAATGACGAGCCTCACGTAATTGAAATTTCATTGCAGAACTTACTACAAGTGTAGGTATTAATTAGCATTGGAGTCTTATTTTAATTTTTTATAAATATATTTGCACAATAACAAAATATATTGTACAGTATATTTATGAAATCAATTATTATCACGTGTGTAGCAGGCATTGGATGAATTGCCTTGCTCTTTTCAAGCGTCTTCGCTGACCGATGGATGGATATCGCCTACGATATACAGAATCATATCCCAGCAGACAAGATTACACCTGCAGTCGAAGAGCAAATCCAGGCACGACTCCAGTATATAGAGGAGCATGATGCGGCGGACGTAGCCCTGCTCGCTCAGCAAGATAAACAGTCTCTCATAGCTCTCATGGAAAATATGCGCAATATAGCGGCGTACTATAAGCAGAAAAATACACCAAAGCCAGTTCTCTCCTATATTCTCTCTCGTTCGAATGATATCTATTCGATGACAGAAGATGATGTGGCACCAGCAGGCCCTATGACGACTTACATACTCCTCTCGACCTATTATCAAGATCTCGAGGCACGATATCGAGTTCATCTCGACCGTGATACACAGCCAGTCATAAAACAGGAGGCCACCGCAATGAACTACATCCCAGAATGAGTTGCCACTCCTGAGCCAGCTCCTTCTGATACTCATCAGTCAATTGTCGTTGATATCAGTGATCAGAGACTCTACGCATTTGAAAACGGTGAACTCGTCTATACGACTCCTATTACTTCTGGTAAAAGAGGATTTAGTACAGTCCAGGGTGATTTTTCTGTAAAAAGTAAAAAAACAAATGTAACACTTAATTCGCCTTTCAAAAATATTACTTATAAGCTCCACGTCGACTACTGGATTCAGTTCCACGGTAAATATGGTATCCACGATGCTTGTAACTCACGCAGCTGTTGGAGAAAAGAATTCGGAGGTCAGGACTATCTCACGAAAGGGAGTCATGGGTGTGTGAATACTCCCTATGAAGCAATGGCTTGGGTGTATGAGTGGGTTGAACCTGGGACAGCTGTCAGAGTCCAGGCATAATTTCGAAACAAAAAAGTCAGAAAATTAGACAAATTCAAAAAGTATTTTCTAAAAAATATTACCGGGTTTGTGTTTGCAATGACCCCCATTTTTCCTAAAATAAGTGGGTGTTTTGTTGATATTAGAGCGACTTTTGAAAAAAATCCTCATTCACTCAACATCCAGCCCGAATAAAAATTGTACTCACTTAATTCCTAACATTTCCCCCATGGCAGTTAGCGACCTCGTAGCTCTCGTCGATGTGTGAAGTTCTCGCATCAAGACGTTGGTTGGATCATTTATCATGGATCCAGCAAATCCGAACAAACCAAAACTCAATATCCTCGGTGTAGGTGTTGTGAAATCAGATGGTGTCCGCAAGGGTACCATCCTCGACATGGAAGAATTCAAGAAAAATCTCGATGAATCTCTCACAGAAGCAGAGAACATGGCAGGACAACAATTCCCACACGTGGGTATCTGTCTCTCTGGTACTGGTATACAGATTCACCACAATAAGGGTATGATCGCAATACCTTCAAACGAAGTCACACAAGAAGACGTCAATCGTGTCCTCGATATGGCACAAAATGGTATCACTCTTACTAATCAAACTGTTCTCAAAATCATTCCTGAGTCTTTCTCAGTTGATCTCGAGCACCACGTGAAATCACCAGTTGGTATGAGCGCGAAGAAGCTCGAAGTCAATGCGCATATTTTCACTATCCCTACGACAGCACTCAATAATGTCCGCAAAGGATTCAAAGATGTCGGTATCGATGTCGTCGATGTATTCCCATCTCTCCTCACATCACCAGAGGCTGTCCTCTCTCGCCGTCAAAAAGAACTCGGTGTTATCTGTGTTGATATCGGTTCTTCTTGTACCGGTGTCACTATATTCGAAGAAGGTATCCTCCGACACGCATGCATCATCCCAGTTGGCGGCGAATACGTCACCTCTGATATCGCTCTCGGCGTACGAGTCTCAGTCGATGTTGCAGAAAAACTCAAGACTGATTACGTCGATCTCACATTCTGTGATCTCGCGAAACCAAAAGACGAAGAAATCCCACTCTCACGGATTGATAAAAAAGAAACAGAGACAGTTTCAAAACTCTACCTCTCTCAGATTGCTCAGGCACGATACAAAGAAATTCTCTCTCTCGTCAATCATGAACTCAAAAAAGTAGGTCGTGATGGTATGCTCCCAGAAGGTGCAGTCTTCGTCGGTGGAGGATCAAAAGCTCGAAATCTCATCGAGCTCGCAAAATCAGAACTCCGTCTCCCATGCGCTATCGGTTTCCCAGAAGATCAAGAATTCGTCACAGGAACCTCTGTTTCTGATCCAGGATTTGCAGGTGCTATCGGTGCCCTCCTCCTCTCTCAGAGATCTGGCGGACTCGGACGAGCTCGTATGTCGATTGGCGCTGGTATCGGTGGAATCAAAGAATCAGCAAAAAAGTTTTTCAAATTTTTGCTTCCCTAATTTATCTCTCCTTTATTTTAATTCTTCATTTTACACAGTATGGTAGTCGCAAAATCAACTAAAAAAGGTACAAGCAAAAATGCTCTCAAAGGCCTTTTATTCAAAGACTCAGCAGTTTCTCAACCAGAGGAAGTGAATGTGTCTAAAATGATTTCTCCTGTTGCCAGCATAAAAGTCGTTGGTTGTGGAGGTGCTGGTCAAAACACTATCAATCGTATGATTGAGAGTGGTCTCTCTGGTGTTGATTTTATTTCTATCAATACTGATAATCAGGCAATATTCAATTCTCAAGCTCCGACAAAACTCAGTATCTGACCGACGACAACTCGTGGTCTCGGTGCTGGTGGTGATCCTGAACGAGGTAAAAAAGCTGCTGAAGAATCTATCGACGATATTCGTCGAGCACTCGCTGGTGCTGATATGGTTTTCGTCACATGTGGTCTCGGTGGAGGTACTGGCTCTGGTTCTGCTCCTGTCGTCGCTGAAGTAGCGAAAGACATGGGAGTCCTCGTCGTCGGTGTTGTCACAAAACCATTCGCATTTGAAGGTCAACGTCGTAACAATCAGGCTCTCGAAGCATATGATGTTCTCAAAGGAAAAGTAGATACATTGATTACAATCCCAAATGATCGTATCCTCACTATCATTGATAAAAAAACTCCACTCCTCGATGCATTCCGTATCGTCGATGAAGTTCTCACGAATGGTGTACAAGGTATCTCTGATCTCATCACTCAACCAGGTCTCATCAACGTCGACTTCGCTGATATAAAATCAGTCATGTCTAACGCTGGTTCTGCTCTCATGGGTATCGGTTATGGTCGTGGTGAATCTCGTGCAACTGATGCAGCTCGTGCTGCTATCGAGAGTCCACTCCTTGAACTCTCTATTATGGGTGCTCGTGGTCTCGTATTCAATATCACTGGTGGTCATGACCTCTCAATGTTTGAGGTGGATGAAGCAGCTCGCGTTATCACTGGAGCGTGTGATCAAGATGCAAATATTATTTTCGGTGCAACAGTTGATCCGAGTTTCGAAGAAGGTGAAATCAAAATCACAGTCGTTGCCACAGGATTCGATGAATCTCAAGTGACTGTTCGTCATGATGGTCCTGGTGCTCCACGTCCTTCATCTGGTGGTTCTTCATTCGGTCGACGTGTTATCGGCTCTGCTCCATCTGCTCCTGCAGTTGATGAAAAGCCTGCTGATGATCTCGATATTCCAGCGTTTCTCCGCAATCGTAAATAGTTTGCGATATGTTTATCGCTATTGAGTGAGTCGACTGAGCTGGTAAAGATACACAACTCAAACTCTTGTTGGGATATTTGATAGACCAAAATAAGCACCGAGTTATTACGAAGTCTCGTGAGCCATCACGAATGACAGAAGCAGGGAAGAGGCTCAATGAAATCGCTCAACAACATATCGTCGTGCCACCACTCGAAACAGCCAAACTTTTCTCAGAAGATAGGAGAGATTTAGAGATGTTTCGTGCATCACTCCTCGCACGAGATGTCTGGATTATTTCTTCTCGCTGTGATCTCACGACGTACGTCTATCAGGGCTATGCGAGCGGTGTGAGTTTCGAGGAAATCTATGAATTACACAAGGATATCCTTGCTCCAGAACTCACTATCGTTCTCATGATATCTGTAGAGACCATGCTGGCCCGTCTCGGGAGTCGTACTGAAGCAAAAGAAGTCTACGAACAAGAAGATTTCCTCCGCCGATGTCATGCAGGATATCTGGGAGCGATAGAATTTCTCAAATCCAAAGGCCGCAATATCGTGGTCATCGACGGAGAAGGAAGTGTGGAGGAGGTAGCAGAGAGAGTGAAAAAACTTTTCCAGTAGTCTAAATTTGCTTCATCTGCTCCCGTAGAGCGAGGAGGATTCCTTTATACGGTTCTCCTATGAGCTTATGTAAGTATTTATTGGAGTCTTTTTCTGAGAGGCCGAGGAGAGTTTCTATGCTGACTTCTTCGAAGCTGAGACCACTTTCTCGTGTAGTATTATCGAGTATTTCTGCCAGAGCTATTCGTCGATTGAGAACATAGGCGATGACAATTCCATTGTTCCAGGCTTTTGAAACTGGATGGGGAGCATCATGAAATTCTGATATGTTTCAGAGAGGTATGATATCTGTTTCCGTGAAGACCATACCAGACTCTTCTCCTCATTCTTTGACAGCAGTTCTTGGTGCGAGCTCGACTATATTTCGTCCACGTAATTCTGGGAGAGCATCAGGAGCACAATCAATATGTCCTCCGATAGTTGCATCTCGTTTGCCATGGCTCTTTGTTTTGACTTGGACAATAGCTGTTCCGCGTTTCTCTCCTGGTATCCATACGTTGACATGTCCATGACAGAGTCACTCTGCGTGTGCTCTTTTTCGGAGGACAACATCATGGATGATACCATCTTTTAGGTCAAAGATGGGGAGACATTCGTCTGCAGGGTAGTAAGGTGTTTCATTCATATAATAAGGGGATAAAAATAATTATTGTTTCTCTGTTCGTGTTAGAACTTCCTCTAAAATAAGTTCCCATATACCAGGACTGAGTGTATTTCGGCCAAATCGTTTTATTTGTTTATACGATCAATAGCAGAGGTAGTAGAGGTCTATGAGGTCTCTATTGAGAGTTCAAAATTCTTTTTCATATTCTGTGATTATTTTTTGATACAGTTGTAACTGTTCCTGTCATCCTCGATTCGAGAACATGATGCCAAAATCTGCTTCTCTGATATTCCAACTCGCTTCTCAGAAATCGATAATTTGAGACTTTTGCTCGTCTTGTATCATGACATTTCTGAAATGGAAATCTCCATGAATTAAGACAGGATTTTTTGGTATCTCTTCTGTTTTTTCTTTCAGAGTTCTGATACTAGCAATTATTCTCTCACGGAGTCATAGTTCGAAATAATCTGAGCCAGCTATGAAATGTTCGAAACGTTCTATATGAGATATGAAATCTGGGAATTTCTTAGGTGCTGGAGCTAGGAGTTTTCAGAAAAACTGTTCTCCATTTCATATGACACTGTGTATACGTCATAACTGATGTGTCATGTTCTGTAGGTGTTCATCGCTCAGTGTGTGGGATTCCTGGTATTCTTCGAGCGTTATTCACGGTATAAATTCTTGAGTGAGCCAGAAATATGGTTTCCCAGTGGCTGTCATTCATTTTCCTTGTTGCAGGGTGAGAGGTACGAGCCCAGGTGCGTGTTGGTTGATAAGTATTTCTGTGTTGGCAGCGAGAGATAAATCTTCGCTTACTCAGACCTTGAGGACGATTTTTTGTCACCCGGCTTCCATAATATAAATCTGTTGTGCTGTTATACCGCCAGGGAGAGAAATATAGTTCCATCATCATACGCCTTGTCTCTGACTAAGAATGTTTGAGGATTGTAGACGAACTCAGGCTTGTATACCTGAGCGAACTACCTCATCGATTACCTCTCAAGAGGGAAGTGTGTTCATAAGTTAAAATAATTAGTAAGACTTTCTATTAATTCTTTAATCCTTGAATATATCAGCGATATGTTGAGCTATGAGACGTCTGAGTTTATTTTCATTGAGTCACGGAGATCAGAAGTCTCGTTCCATATTTGGTGAGTCGGGAGATGTTGGTTCAAATTCATCCATAAGAGAAAAGATAAAAAATAAAACTCACATGAGGCGAGTTTTCATTAGGGAGGTTCGAGAGGAAAATAGGGTACAAAAAAGCGCTCAATTGAGCGCTTGGTGATAGATATGAAATGCGTGACGGGCCGCAAGATGTTACGCGGTCTTCCCGGTCAGTGTCATCCAGGTGATCAAAGTAACTTTTTAATCATCTTGGTTAGTATTTTAGAATGTTTTATTATTCTGTCAAATATTTTATCCAACAGCGACTCCGACGACGCTTCCAATTCCAAAGGTGATAGCAGCAGCCGCGAGACCAAAGATCATCTGCCTGAACCCAGAGTACCACACATTTTTACCAGTGAAGAGTGTGATAGCGGCTCAGATAATAAATAATCCGACAGCACTCGCTCAGACGCTCACGATGATGGCAGGCATACCAGCGAGAAACATAAATGGTGCGACGGGGATAATAGCTCCAATAGAGAAAAGAATAAACGAATAAATCGCAGCTTCCCAAGCTGAGCCCTTCAGTTCTTCACTATTGATGCCGAGTTCTTCTCGTACGAGGACTTCGTGAGCGTGCTCAGTGTCTTTTATGACTTCTTCTGCCATCTTGTGTGCCTGTGTTTCAGGTACTCATTTTGTCATATAGATGAGAGCGAGTTCGTGTTTTTCTCCTTCGGGATTTGTCTCGAGTTCTTCCATTTCTACTTCCATCTGATTTTCATACAGTTCCTGAGAACTCTTCACAGATATCCATTCTCCGAGAGACATCGAGAGGGCTCCAGCGAGGAGACCAGCGAGACCTGCCAAGAGCACTCATTCGTTGCCACTTGTCGCCCCAGCGATACCCATGACGAGGCTAAAATTTGAGACCAGTCCGTCATTACCACCGAGGACTGCAGCACGGATAGCATTGCCTCCGACGGAGCGATGTTGTTTCTCAAATTTTGTGATGTGTTCACTACTCATATTCACTTCTCGATCGAGGATTCATCGGAGTATCGTGACATGATTTGTCTCTGTTCCTGTGATGGGCATACCGTGTTGTTTTTTTGCCATGAGGATACCATTCGAGAGACTTTTTTCGGTGTTCATGAGAATTCCCAGGACATAATCATACCCAAATATTCGCCCGATGAGATTGAGCGTCTTCGCTCTACCAGAAGGGATTATGAGATTTTCGAGACTGATATTCGCTTTCTTGGCAAAAGCTTCTGCATGATCTCTCTCGATACTACTCATCTGTTTATACACATCAGCTATGACTGTATCTTTCTCATTTTCAGCTAACTTCTGATAGAGATATGATGCATCGATTTCTGTTTGTATGGCTTTATTTTTCATAGTTTTATTTATAAATACTCTACGAATAGAGTATACATTTATCCTCCTGATGCAAAAGAGTTCTGATTATTATAACCTCTCTAGGTTATTTTATTACCGTGGTGACATTTCCAGCGAGATAGCCGTGAAGTGTTGTTTTAGTAAAAAACACCATAGGGAGCTGTATAAAAAGAATATTATATAGGAGTATGTCGAAAGGAAAACTGATAGAAAACAGCGCGGTAGAAAAGCTAGCTGTGTAAAATATATCATAGAGGAGGTGATTCCTTTTCTGATATTTACCTCTGTAGTATGTTCACATGAGCATCATTCAGAGGCATCTATTTTTATAAAAAAGAAAGAAAAAAAGATTATATCAGAAAAATAAACCTATCAGTATAATCTTTTGCCACACATGATTCTCAATAATGATATAAAAAGGTAACCATAAGAGGAGTACTACTCCTACATTGATAGCAGAGCTAAAGAGTTTTTGTAGAGCGTTCGTGGGGCGTAATTCTTTTCTGGGCATAGAGCTATTATCTCATATTTTTATTTTTATTTCAATTCAAAAAAAGCACCCGAAGGTGCTTTTCTGAAAAGTTCAAAAGAGAACTATGCAGCAGGAGTTTCCTCTGTTGCAGGTGTGACTTCAGGAACATCAGCTTCAGGAGCGTCAGTTGTAGGAGTTTCTGTTTCAGTTGTAGCAGGAGCGACAACTTCTTCTTCAATAGGTTCAGACATAATAATATGGCTAAGAAATAGAGTCGTGAGTATAGCACTTTCTCAGCTTCTCCTATTTATAATGTGAGACATTTATCATATATAGGCTATCAAGGTGTTTGACAATCAGCAAGGAGAGTAATATAGAAGAGGATTTTACTCTTTTTATTCGATGGTGATGTCGTATCCCTGCAAAAGCCCTGCAATGCCTGATTGAGCAAATTTTGCCTTCTTGATTTTATTTGTCTCGGGATTGATGATATAGTTATACGATGTACGAAAATCTGCTTTCTCCAGAATGGTTCTCTCAAACAGTGCCTGAGAAAAATCACACTCATCAAACACCGATTCACCGAGATCTGTCTCCACAAATGATGCTTCATGAAGAGAGCACGCTGTGAACTTCGTCTTTCTCATCTTGAGTCGATGAAACGATGAGAGATCGAGCACACATTTTTCAAACGAGACAGAAAAGAGAAAACTATCACAATTTCCAAATCCTATTCCCATGAGTTTACAATCTCGGAATCTCACATCACGGAGCGCTGCATTTGTCACGATGACATTGCTCATATTGCAATTCACAAATTCGCATTCAGAAAATTTCACATTGGAGAGGTTCGCTCCTACAAAATTGCACTGAGAAAAAACACACGATTCATATTCTTGTCCGAGAGTTTCCTTTGTGAAATCTATTTTTTCAAATGTATGATTTTCAGAGACGTTCATTTTAAGAATGTTCATGGAAAAATGGTTCAAAATATGGCTCTACAGGTAAAGCCATAATTTCTTCTTTTGTTGCCCAGCGATGTTCGAGGTGTTCATCACTGAGTTGTAGTTCTCAGCCAATAATGTCTGTCGAATATATCGTAAATTGATGAGTATATTCTCAGACCCCATCTAGATCAAATTGATAGACTCCAATAACAGCCAGGGCACGGACATCGAGATTTGTTTCTTCTTTCACTTCTCGAACAATGCCATCAAATGGATCTTCGCCAGGTTCCAATTTTCCGCCAGGGAAGTCCCAGTGAAGTGGAAAATATTTTGCATTTTCTGAGCGCAAGCCGATGAGATATTTATCTCCTTGTTTGATAACTGCTTTTTGTATGAGTTTCATATTTATATTTATTTCTTCTTCGGCCAGCCCCAATTCCAGTGTGGTGTTTCACCTTTTTTGTAACAGATGCGGATGAGAGTAATTGTAAGAAGAAAAATCGGAAGTAAAAATGTAAACATCACTTCACGTGTCGGAGAAGTCTCATCAATCGTGAGAGAAAAGCCAACCACGAGGATTATATAAATAGCTATCACGAGCCAACCCTGCCACGTCACAGGAGTCCATCACCAGCCGAAAGGTTTTGCCTTAAACCAATATCCTTTTGGATTATCATTGATATAGTCGCGGTATTTTTGGAACATAGATTATTAGTTAATTTTGGTAATAGCTGGTATTTTACTTAACAGATCTTGTCCAAAAATAAAACAAGTTGTTAATAAAAAATTAAATTGAGGATAATTTAGTTCTATTTTATTGCCAATATGAAAATTAAAAGATTCTTTTATCATTCAAAATTGAACTCATGAGCCAACGGGTACTTGTTCTCATTTTACTACCTCAATTTCCTCTAAATCATTTTTATAAAAGAGTCTCATACGAGAATATTCTATCCTTAATTCTGTATTCAAGGCATCATTTGTATCTTTATCAGTTACAAAGCCATTTCTGTGCACAAGGCAATTACGGGCTTTATTTAATGAAAGTATTTCGGATTTATATAATAGTGGGGCCGTAAGTTTCATTTCTATTTCTGATATCAGGTTTGGTATATTTAGTTTTCAGGCTGTTTTTTTAAATTCTTCTAATTTTGTCTCAAAATCTCAAACTGTTCTTATTCTGGTTGATCCAGAGATTAAAGAGGTTACGCAATATGCTTCTATTAATGTTAAATTAATTGCTTTTATTAACTCCTCAAATCATTTTTGTAGCAACCAAATTTTAAAATTTGATTTACTTAGAAGAGGATCAATATTGGTTGATTCGTTAAATCAAAAAGAGAAAAAAGTGTCTTCAGATGTAATTTCTTCACGAGTAATTACTGTATCTGTACTATCTATTAATTGTAATCAAAAAAGCACATTTTTACTACTTTGGTTTAAAATTTCATACATTGGCTGTAATATTTGTTCTGGTTTTATTGTGATTTCAATATTTCAAGAATCTTTCATAAAATTTATTATTTATTTTTACACTCCTCACACCCACACCACTTCGCCAGGGGGGTCTCGGAACATTTACATTTTTTCGCGGTGCAGATATATCGCCCGAAGAGGACTATCGCATGATGCATGGTGCGTTTCTGATCTTCGCTCAGGAGCTTTTCGAGTTTTTTATCCGTCTCTTCTGGTGTTTTGGTTTTCACGATTCCCATTCGATTCATCACGCGATGAATATGAGTATCGACACCGATAAAGGGCATATCGTAGAGATGAGAGAGGACGACTTTTGCCGTCTTCACTCCGACTCAGGGGAGTGTGCGGATGGTTTCGAGCGTGTGTGGGATTTTTCCTCCGTGTTCGTGCACGAGTTTTTCTGCGGTCATGAAGAGATGCTTCGTTTTCACGCGATAATAATTCACGCCTCGGAGCATGACTTCGACTTTTTCTGGTTCGAGTTTGAGGAGGTCGGCTGAGGTTTTCACGATTTCAAAAAGTTTTTTTGTGGCTTTGTTCACACCCTTATCTGTCATCTGTGCTGAGAGCATGACGGCTGAGAGCAATTGGAAAGGCGTATCGAAATCGAGTTCGATGAGTTTCGTTGGATAAAGTTCGAAGATTAAACCGAGTATGACATCTCTTTCTGCTTTTGTCCGAAGTTTCATAGAAGTATTATATTGAAAAAGGGGAAAAGCCACTGAGTCATTTCGTACTTTTTATGCAAAAAGTACGAAAAGCATTTAAGAGGCACAAACTCGCTATTGGCTTGATTCTTCTCACTTCTGTTTTTCATCCCGCTCAGACAGTGTGCCCCTTAAAAATCCATTTCTGTTTTTTTAGTGAAAGGCTCTTCTAAAAAATTTCTTCTAAAAAATCATTGCAAAAAATCGTATCTATCATACTATTTCACCGTGAAAAAGTCCTTCCGCAAGATGTTTCGTTACACCCTCCAGAAATGGTGGGTTTTTCTACTTTCTGGGATTTTCTTTTTCGGACTCTTTCACGTGATAGCTTTTTATTGGTATCAGCTCGTCGTCTATCGCTATGATAAGCTCTACGATGAAGCAACGAGTAAGGGGACACTTATCGAGATGCCACCATCATTTCAGATTGCGCATGAGTTCGCGAAGAAGAGAAGTATTTTTACACGACCAGACGTACTGGCTCGTGAGTCAGGCATTATCCAATCGGGCATACAGTCAGTGATTCAGCAATACCGCAATGATATCTATCGTCTGCATGATGGCATAGTCCAAAATATTTCATACCTGAGAATACTCGCAGAAGTGAGCCAAGAATACATATTTCCAGAACGTGCAGATTTCATCGCGCGAGCTGATGTATTCGAATCACGACTTCAATCCGGCCAATATGATTCACCAGAAGTACTCCAAGAACTCTTCGATGAGTCTGATGTAGAAGTAAAAAATGCTCAACATCGCTTCGAACAAGTACAAAAAAAACTCGTCCTCCAGGATATACTCGGATTCAAACACGAGATGATGCTCCTCGAATCACTCTATCGTGTTTCACCAGCCCAGAAAACCCCATTTGATATTCGAGAGTTTTGGAAAAATTTCAAAATAGAATTCTCTCGAGATACTCTCTCCAATACAACAGCAGAAGAGCTCCGTACGACTCTGAGTGCTGTCCGTGACACAGCGATAAAATACCGCGCTGATGGTCACGAGATGCGTCGCGTGGCTCGTGAGAAGCGCCAGGATCTCGTCGCTAAAGAATTATTAAAATGGAAAGAAGAAACTCCACCTGCGCCGTCATACTCCAATGTGTTTGGTCTGATAGATGTCTCTCTCAAACAGCAGATGATGTATGTCTACGAAGATGGCGACCTCATCCTCTCGACACCGATTACGAGTGGAAGACGCGACTATGAGACCGTACGGGGGACATTTCGTATTTACACCAAAGAGCGCAATAAAGTCATGAAATCACCTTTCCCAGAAGAAGAATACGAACTCTGGGTCGATTACTGGCTCGGTTTTTATGGTGCGTACGGTATCCATGATGCGTGTAATTCGACAGACTGTTGGCGCACAAGGTTTGGTGGAGCGGGTTATGTTTATAATGGGAGTCATGGCTGTCTCAATACACCGTATAATGCAGTGAAATTTATCTACAACTGGGCACGTATTGGTACTACGGTGCATGTGAAATAGTGACGTATGTGTTTTAAAAAACCTCCCGACATCTCGGGAGGTTTTTAAGGGAAAAAGTATTTATTGTCCTACTGTCGCTCAGTCTTTGTGAATAGGGAGACCATCTGCCCGGCTTGTCCATGTACCAGTGAAGTCCCAAGAGTTACCAGATCTCGTATAGACTCACTGTGTAGGAGCGTAGAATACAGACTTACTCGCAACCGAAGTACAAGCAGGTTTCCCTGGAGAAATCTTACCAGTACAAGTACTCACGGTCGTATTGTAAAAATAGTTATTTTCAAAGACATCATTTGCTGTCTTGTTTGTAGAGGCTACAAATCCACCATAGTAATCAGGACTCACGCCACCTATACCGACAGTATCGATATATCGGCCAGTAGAGAAGTTATCAGTCATGATATACGGTATATTGCCATAGGTATCTGATGGGCCTGCAAATCCACCTATGAAGTAATCACCTATGTGATTGACAAAGACGTTACCAGTTGAGTAATTTCGACGCAGTTCAGCACCTCCTACACCACCTGCAAATCCACCAACATACGCAGCAGCCGCATCCTGACTGAGAGAAATCTCTCATGTTGAGTAGTTATCATACAGTTTACCATAGTTAGCAGTGCCGACGAAACCTCCTATGAGGAGACTACGAGGTCATGTCCCGTTATCACCACCTATATTACCAGTGGCACTATTCATCGATGCAGACCCATAGCTCATTGAGCCAATAAATCCACCAATATAGCCTGATGTATTTCCTTGTATGTTATACGCGGTGCTATTGTGAGTAAAATCACATGATCCAGCCATACCGGCAAATCAACCTACGTAACCAACTGTGCCATCTCCTTCAATCATAATTTGATTGTTACCAGCATCAGTGATATTGTTTTCAGCACGAACATAGGTTGCATTACCGAAAGCGCCACCAACAGCACCATATGATCCATCACGAACGGTGATAGAGCCTTTTATGACATTATGATGTACAAACAGATTAGTTGCCGGTGTATTACCACCGTAGAGATGTCCGACGAGACCTCAAATATTTGCTGCTTTTGCATTGATACTGACGTCTGATTCTGTATGACCGAGTTCGAGAGGTCCACCGGGTGTGATACCTATGATGCCTCCTATAGCACTAATCGGAGAAATATCCGCAGTAGAGACTGATCACTGGACTTTGGAATTCAATATTTTTGTTTCATACCAAGTATAACCGACTAAGCCACCTGAACTATTTTTGACTCCCTGCATATCTGTATTGGAGACTTCTACGCCATCTACGAGCGCACAACCAATCATACCAGCGAGAGAGCCACTGATATTCCCAGGATTCTGTATGAGGACATTACTGAGTTTGAGATTATGGATCCAGACGCCAGCATATGAGGCACCCTGTGCTGCACCGAAGAGTCCTACATAATCTTCTGGGCTTTTGACGGTGAGATTCTGAATTTCAAAACCATTTCCATCCAGAGAGCCAGAGAAGCCATGAGCAATTGCTCGACCGATAGGGCTAAATCATTTTCCTCCAAACCAGCTCGCACTATTGGTGAGGTCAATCGAGCGACCGAGTCGATAATGTTTCTTATCGTATGTACCATTATCCATTTCCTGGAGCTGTTCTGCAGTACAGATACGATACGGGTTCTGTATTGTTCCTTGACCAGTTGGGAAGCATTCTGGATTGAATGTCGCATTGCCCTGCCATGCATTACACTTTTTTGCATCGACTAGGTCAACTGTATCACAGAGAGAAATAGTATTAGCTACATAAGGACTGACTGGCAATTGCGTTGGTTGTATGATTGCGGGATTCATACATGACAGTCGAGCAACCTGCGCATATGTTTCTCCTGTGTATCGATACTCTGCTTGTTTGCCACTCGCAGTCGGTCGTCCAGAGGAACAGTTATTGCCGACCTTTACTGAGTATATCCTTGATTCATTGTTCTCGAGAGCCGTATTTTCATAGAGATCAACCTTTGGCATGTTACGAGTCGTTGTGAGAGTTTGAACAATATCAGAGGCATCACATGTTGCATTTCTATAGAGTTTCACACTCGTAT
>JACCDG011554121.1_pt1 | contig 23753 bp, 19 predicted proteins | sample 7442471 | NCBI WGS metagenome assembly JACCDG01 (sample SAMN15323444, study PRJNA562643) | freshwater metagenome | isolation source: river surface water | place: USA:Blue River Watershed | collected 2017-08-17 | reverse complement strand
TGAAGCGCGAAACAGTGTGCCAAAACGGTGGCAAGGAGTGCACCGAGCAAAAAACACCCGACAAAAACGTCATGGGCACGATGATGAAGTTCTGGAACATGGCCATTTGGTCGAACTTTTCAGCCCACAAACCAGCAATCAAGCCCAAAGCCCCCAGCAAGATGCCACCCAAGGTGGCAAAAATCACCGTCCACCACCATTGAGCCAGGCCCGGCCAGGCAAACCAGGCGGTGGCGACGAACACACCCAATCCAACAGCCAAACCACGCACCAGGGATGCGCCCACATAAGCGGCAAACCAGGCGCGATGCGACAGCGGGGTCAACAACACGAAGACCAGGTTGCCTGTGATCTTGCTCTGAATCAGGGATGAAGAACTGTTGGCAAAAGCGTTTTGCAACACGCTCATCATGACCAGGCCGGGGATCAAGAAGCGGGTGTAGGTCACCCCCGCAAAGACCTCGACATGGTCTTGCAGCACGTGGCCAAAGATCAGTAAATACAAAATCGCGGTCAAAACGGGCGCCCCGACGGTTTGGGCACTGACCTTCCAGAACCGCAGGATTTCTTTGACAAACAAGGGGCGTGCGCCCATCAGGAAACTCATGCTGGCACACCCTGCCCTGGCTTTTGCCCGTGCATGATGTTCAAGAAAATGTCCTCCAGATCAGCCCGGCCCATCTCCAGGTCTTCAATCTGGCAGCCGGCCTGACGCAGGTTGCCCAGCATGGTTTCGATCTCCAGCGCATCATGGGCTGGCAGCTGAACGATGCGCCCCGTCACCCGCGCCTTGGCAGCCAGATCGGCAGGCAGGGCATGGTCGGTTTTGAAGCGCAGCATGGTGCTGGCGGTGCCCGCCAACAGGGCTGAGGTGCGGTCCAAGGCCACCAATTCACCTTGCTTGATCATGGCGATGCGGTTGCACAGGGCCTCTGCCTCTTCCAGGTAGTGGGTGGTCAGCAAGACCGTATGGCCTTCTTTATTGAGCTTGGCAATGAACTGCCACAGGGTTTGACGCAATTCCACGTCCACCCCTGCGGTGGGCTCGTCCAGCACGATGACGCGGGGGCGATGCACCAGGGCCTGGGCCACCAGAACACGGCGCTTCATGCCGCCGGACAACTGGCGCATGTTGGCATCAGCCTTGTCGGTCAAACCCAGGTTGGCCAGCAACTCGTCGATCCAGGCGTCATTGCGACGCAGGCCGAAGTAGGCGCTTTGGATGCGCAAGGTTTCCCGCACCGAGAAAAAGGGGTCGAACACCAACTCTTGTGGGACCACGCCCAGCGCCTGCCGGGACTTGGCGTAGTCCTTGACCACGTCGAACCCGCAAACGGAGACCTGGCCGGATGTGGCCCTGCTGAGCCCGGCCAAAATGTTGATCAGGGTGGTTTTGCCGGCACCGTTTGGACCTAACAAGCCAAAGAACTCGCCCTCTTCGATATCGAAGGAGACGCCTTTGAGCGCTTGAAGGGACCGGCCTGCCGAAGCAAACGTTTTGGTGACGTTTTGGAAAGAGACCGCGTTCATGGGGTCTGCATTGTAGAGACCCGGCCCTGCACCCCTTTTATGAGGGGTCAATCTGTCAACACAAAATCAGGGGGGCGCAGTACGATTCGGCTGCATTTTGTCCGTGTACCGAGGAGACAACCTTGTCCGATTTGAACGCTCGCTTTGAGCAAGCTGTAGCTCAATCCAAGCTGCTGCCTGCCAAGCCTGATAACAACACTCTTTTGAAAATTTACTCGCTGTTCAAACAAGCCACCACGGGTGATGTGCAGGGCGACCGTCCTGGGTTCACCGACTTTGTCGGTCGTGCCAAGTACGACGCCTGGGCTGACCTGAAAGGTCAAAGCCTGGAACAAGCCAAACAAACTTACGTCGATTTGATCGAATCACTCAACAAGTGATGGATCAGTGGCCATGCGCCACCCTGTAGCTACCGCTACATGGCAATCATCAGGCCCCGTACCCTGTTCAGGTTCGGGGCCTTTTTCTTGGGTGGCTTGAGCCGATCAGGCCTGGCCGCCAGCCTTTTCCAGCAAGCGGGACAGGTTCTTGTCGATTTCGGCTTCGATCATGGGCTTGACGGCCTTCATCATCAGGCCCAGCTTGGCTTCCAGCTCGAAAGCATCGCCGCGCACTTTCATGACGCCGGTCACGCCCGAGCGCTCGAACTTGATCTGGTCTTCGGTTTCACCGGCAACCAGAGAACAGGTCAAACCCATTTTCTGGGCAGCGCCTTCCATCCATTTGTTAGCCAACTCGCGTGCGGTGGCCAAGCCCAGGGAATGAGGACGATTGATGTGGATGTCTGACATGATGAATTCTCAGGTGAATTGAACTGCGGGCCGCAGTGTAGCGCCCAGCCAGCCCGGGTAAGATCTGCTTGGTTCATCTTGAGGGCTTGCCCACGCCATGTCCGCCGATACCTTGACCCCGCACCTGCCCGTTTTGCCTGAGTTGCTCGCGCAAAGCCCAGCCATTGCTGCGCTGCGCCGCGACATCCACGCCCACCCTGAGTTGTGCTTTGAAGAGATCCGCACCTCTGACCTGGTTGCCAAGCAACTGGAGGGCTGGGGCATTGAGGTGCATCGGGGCCTGGGCAAGACTGGCCTGGTCGGCGTGATCAAGGGCCGCCCGGGCAAGCGCGCCATCGGCCTGCGCGCCGACATGGACGCACTGCCCATGACCGAGCACAACCGCTTTGAGCATGCCAGCCGCCACCCCGGCAAGATGCATGCATGCGGCCACGATGGGCACACGGCCATGCTGCTGTCTGCGGCCCAATATCTGGCAGCACACCGCAACTTTGACGGCACGGTGTACCTGGTGTTTCAGCCCGCCGAAGAAGGTGGTGGGGGTGCAGCCGAGATGATGAAGGACGGCCTGTTCACCCGCTTCCCGATGGATGTCATTTTTGGCATGCATAACTGGCCAGGTATGGCCGCCGGGCAATTTGCGATCAAGCCCGGCCCCTGCTTTGCATCGAGCAATGAATTTCACATCACCATCCACGGCAAAGGCTGCCACGCCGCCATGCCGCACCTGGGCATTGACCCGGTGCCTGTTGCTTGCCAGATGGTGCAAGGCTTTCAGACCATCATCACGCGCAACGTTCGCCCCATCGATACGGGGGTGATCTCGACCACCATGATCCAGGCGGGTGAAGCCACCAATGTGGTACCCGATTTTGTGACCGTGCAGGGCACCGTCCGCACCTTCACAACAGAGGTACTGGACTTGATCGAGACACGCATGCGCGCGGTGGCCGAACACACCAGTGCTGCCTATGGGGCGCGCTGTGAATTCAGCTTCCAGCGCAACTACCCTCCCACCATCAACCACACAGACGAAACCGATTTCGTGCGCCAGGTGATGACCGAGGTGGTGGGCGCCGACAACGTGCTGGACTTTGAGCCCACCATGGGGGCAGAAGACTTCAGCTACTACCTGCAAGAAAAGCCCGGCGCCTACTTTTTGATTGGCAACGGCGATGGCACCCACCGCGAAGGCGGGCACGGCCTGGGGCCTTGCATGCTGCACAACCCTAGCTACGACTTCAACGATCAGCTGATTCCGCTGGGGGCGACCTTGTGGGTCAAGCTGGTTCAGCGTTGGTTGGTCAGTTAAGTATCAGGGTGCCGTAGACGGCGTTGAGCCGCCCGCCAACTCAGGGCGCTTGGACAAGGTCTGCGTGCCCACGATGATCATGCGCAGCATCAAGGCCATTTGATCGGCCAGTTCAGCATGCTTTTCAACAGGCAAGTCAACGGCTGTCGTGCCCATGGCAAAAACCAGTCGGGTGATGGCCTTGGCGGTGACCGCCGGCTCAAACAGACCTGTTTTGTTGGTTTCAGCCAGGCGGATCAAATCCAGACGCAGCTCGTCTTCAAAAAACTGCAGCTCACGCTCGACGGCTTCTTTATAGGCAGGAGAGCCTACCGTGCCCTCGCGCAGCAACATGGCCAGCAATTTGTCGTCTGACTGAAGCTGCCCCATGAACGCCTCGACCGAGCCTCGGACCACACTCTTTTCAGACGTAGCCCGATGGCGGGCCTCACCAATGATCTGACGCAGCGACTGCCCGGCGCGCACGATCAAGGCCACGGCCAATTCATCAATGTCACGGAACTGACGGTAGAAGCTGTTGGGCGCGATGCCGGCCTCACGCGCCACCTCGCGCAAGCTCAAGGTGGAGACGCTGCGATGAGGCCCCACCAATTTGAGTGCGGCTTCAATGATGTCTTCACGAGAGATGACTGCTTTGCGCCCCAAAGGTGCACTGCGGGTGGGATGGATGTCAGGCTGCGTATTCAAGGCTTCAGACCGTCAAAACTGCAAAAAATATGGGCTTCGGCACATCATACCGTTGCACATTAATGCGCATGTGTATAGACATTTGTGACTGAATTTATATAATCGGCGCCATTCACTGGTTTGAACTGGAGCTGTCTTGCCTTCCCCCTCTACCGGCGCCCTGCACCGTTTGCTGTCGCCCTTTGTCGACCCCAGCACGTTTGACTTCTGGGCTCAGCAAATCGCCCCGCAGTGGTCGTGGCGCCGTGCTTTGGCCACTGTTGTGGCTCGCAGCGTTGAGGCGCGCGACACCGTGACCTTGACCTTACGATTGAATCGCCACTGCGCTTGGCCGCAGGCGGGGCAACACATCAACGTCAGCGGTGAAGTCAACGGCCGCCGCGTGACCCGCAGCTACAGCCCAACCCGTTTGGACGCCCGCCAACGCACCTTGGACATCACCGTCAAGCACGTGCCCAACGGCGTCTTGAGCACACACCTGTGCCAAACCACCCAAGCCGGCGAAGTGCTGGAAATCGGGGATGCCTTTGGTCAGATGACCTGGCCTGCTTCCGTGAACGGCCAGTGGCTGTTGCTGGCTGCGGGCAGCGGCATCACCCCCATGATCAGCCTGATTCGTCAGGCCTTTGCACGCGACACCTCGGCGCAGATCACCTTGGTTTACGCCGCCAAAACACGCGCAGACCTGTGCTTCTTGTCTGAGTTGCGCACCTTGGCAGCCAAGACGCCACACTTCCGCCTGCATGTGCTGCTGTCGCAAGAGCATGACTTGCTGGATGGCGAAGCATCGGGCCGCATCCACCAAGCCTGGCTGGACCAGACCGTGCCTGATTTGTCTGAGCGCCAGGTGTATGCCTGCGGCCCAGCGGGCTTCGTTGACACTGTTCGTGGGCTGACGGCCAACCGCGTACGCAGTTTCACAGCCGAGGCCTTCACGCCACCGGCTTTGGGTCATACCGATACGGCAGGCCAGCCTGTGCACATCACCTTGCAACAAACCGGCCGCACGGTGACGGTTGCCAGCGGCCAGCCTTTGCTGCCCGCCTTGGAAGCCCATGGCTTGCGCGTGCCTCACGGCTGCCGCATGGGGGTGTGCAACACCTGCTCGTGCAGCAAGGTAGGCGGCACCACACAAGACCTGCAAAGCGGCGAAAGCCAGGCTGAACCTAATTCGGCCGTTCGCCTGTGCATCAGCAGCGCCAGCACTGATTTGACTTTGGATTTGTAAAAACGATGAACTCCGCACCCGCCACCTCTCGCAGCCGCGCTTTGTCGCCAGAGGAACTTCAGCAATTTGGCGCCGAGATCGATGCCCTGCGCGCACGCGTTCAAGCCGATCTGGGCGAACGCGATGCCAAATACATCCGCAAAGTCGTCAAGGTTCAACGCTGGATCGAAGTCACTGGCCGAGCCTTGCTGGTTGCGGCAGGCTGGTTCCCCCCTGTCTGGTTGATCGGCACCTTGATGCTGGGCATTGCCAAGATCCTGGACAACATGGAAATTGGCCACAACGTGATCCACGGTCAATACGACTGGATGGGTGACCCTCACCTCAATGGCAAGACCTATGAGTGGGACATCGTCGGCACCGCTGACAACTGGCGCAAGACGCACAACTTCCGCCACCACACCTACACCAACATCCACGGCATGGACGATGACGTGGGTGGCTACGGCGTGTTGCGTTTGTTCCCTGAACAAAAGTGGCACCCAGCCTCTTTGTTCCAACCCATTTACGCCGTGATCTTTGCGTTGCTGTTTCAATGGGGCGTGGCCATTCAGGACCTGCGCGTGGGTCGCTTCTTTTTGGGCAAGATCAAGGGCAAGGATTTGCTCAAACAAGCCATGCCCAGCTTGAAGAAGGCGCGCCGTCAGTTGGTCAAAGACTATGTGGTCTTCCCGCTGTTGGCGGGGCCGTTTTTCTTGCCGGTGTTCCTGGGCAACCTGGCTGCCAACGGCATCCGCAACGTCTGGACCTATGTGATCATTTTTTGCGGTCACTTCACCGACACGGTTGAAACCTTCCCACGCAGCGTGGTCAAGAACGAGTCCAAAGCACATTGGTATCTGCGTCAGGTTCGAGGGTCGTCCAACCTGTCGGGTGGCAAATTGTTGAACGTCATGTCTGGCAACCTGAGCTTTCAGATCGAACACCATTTGTTCCCGGACATCCCAGCCAACCGATATGCGGAAATGGCCCCAGTGATCCGCGACATCTGCCAGCGCTATGGTCAGTTCTACAGCACCGGCTCGTTTGCACGCCAGTTCTCGACCGTGGTGTGGCGCATCGTGCGGCACGCCTTCCCTAGCCAGCCCACACAACTGGCAGAAGACCTGGCACTGGAACAAGGCGCCCGCCGCTAAGCCTTGCAGTTGAGGCCACAATGTGGGCCTCATGTCTGCCCCAGCCCTGCCTGCCAAGCCCACACCTGGGCCCAACCGAAGTCCGCAAAGCACGTCCTACCGGATGAGCCTGCGGACTTTGGGCCGTGGGGATGGCCTTTTGGGCATGGCCCCTTTTGACAAGGTCGGCCCACGCGGTGGTGAGGTCACCATCGTGCACATGGAGCCCGATGCGCCTTACCTGGCCATTCAGATGGGCCTGGTTCGCATCCCCACTCATGCCTTGCAATGGCGCAGTGATGACCTGGCCAGGCAAGCCCGCCGAGACGGCCGTGACTGGTGGACTTTGACGCGCGAAGATGACTTTGCCGATTTTTGCGCCGAGCACATTCCGCGTTTGAAGGACAAGGGTTGGGACATCCAGATCGAGCCTGGTTTTGCCCACCACCCACAAGACGCCGATGGCTGGCACGTCAGCGTGCGCAAGCTGGAACTGCCCCAGCGCGAAGGCTCGTGGCTGGTCACCATGGGGGTCGAGTTAGATGGCGAACGGCTGGACCTGGCCCCGCTACTGGCTGACCTGATCAAACGCGATGCCCGTTGGCTGGATGCCCGAGCCGTGGCCGCCATGGACGACTTGTCCACGGTGCTGCTGCGTGCCCCTGGCGGCAAGCGCATCAAAACCGAAGTGGGCCCGATCAAAGCCATCGTCAGCACGATGCTGGAGTTGCTGATCGAACCCCGCCACCGCAACGGCGAGATCGTCGTGTCTGATTGGGACGTGGCCCGACTGGAGCGCATGCAGGACCAGCTCAACGCCTCCCTGCATCACCGGGCGTCTGCCATGAACCAGTGGCATTGGCAAACCGATGCCGGTATGCAGGTTTGGGTGGACACCTTGAAGCAGGCATCTTGCGCGCAAGACCATGCCGAGCCCGAAGGCTTCACCCTGGCTTTGCGGCCGTATCAAAGGCAAGGTCTGGCCTGGTTGCAATACCTGCGCGCCCACCAACTGGGTGGCATCCTGGCGGACGACATGGGCTTGGGTAAAACAGCCCAAGCCTTGGCCCACATCCTGACTGAAAAACAAGCCGGCCGATTGGCGGCACCCGCGATGGTGGTGGTGCCCACGTCATTGGTCTTCAACTGGCAAGCCGAGGCCCAACGGATGGCACCTGGCTTGCGCGTGTTGGCGCTACAAGGCCCAGATCGCCACCACTGGTTTGACAGGCTGGCAGAGTTTGATCTGGTGCTGAGCACCTACCCCTTGGTCTGGCGCGATGTGGCGGCACTGAAGCAGCAGCACTTTCATTTGCTGGTGCTGGACGAAGCCCAAACGGTCAAGAACCCCCGTAGCCGCAGTGCCTTGGCCCTGCGCGAACTGCAGGCCCAACATCGCTTGTGCTTGACCGGCACCCCCATGGAAAACCACCTGGGTGAGTTGTGGGCCCAGTTTGACTTTTTGATGCCAGGCTTTTTGGGTGACTGGGGCAGCTTTCAGCGGCGCTGGCGCGACCCGATCGAAAAGAACGGCGAGACCTTGCGTGCCCAATTGCTGGCCCAACGCATACGCCCCTTTGTGCTGCGACGACGCAAAGAAGACGTCGCGCAAGAATTGCCGCCCAAGACCGAGATCGTGGAGCACCTGCGCCTGCAAGGTCTGCAGCGCGACCTGTATGAAAGCGTGCGAGTAGCTGCGGATGAATTTGTACGGCGCGCCCTGACCAAACAAGGTTTTGCCGGGTCTCAGATCTCCATCCTCGATGCCTTGCTCAAGCTCAGGCAGGTTTGCTGCGACCCCTATCTGGTCAAAGGTCGCCTGATGCCCGCCCACATGGAGCGGGTGAAGCTGGACTGGTTGATGACCACCCTGCCCGAGCTGGTGGCCGAAGGCCGACGGGTGCTGGTGTTTTCACAGTTTGCGCAGATGCTGCAATTGATTGAAGAGGCACTGAGGCAAATCGGCCAACCTTGTTTGATGCTGACGGGCGACACGGCCCCTCACCATCGTGGCGAGGTGGTTGAGCGCTTTCAGTCGGAACAGTGCCCCATCCTGTTGATCAGCCTGAAAGCGGGTGGCGTGGGCTTGAACCTGACCGCTGCCGACACGGTGATCCACGTGGACCCTTGGTGGAATCCAGCGGTGGAACGGCAAGCCACTGACCGTGCCCACCGCATAGGCCAAGACAAACCCGTGTTTGTTTACAAACTGGTGATTGAGGGCAGCATTGAAGACCGCATTCAAACGCTGCAACAGCGCAAATCAGCCCTGGCCGATGCCGTACTGGGGCACGACACCGAACAGGCCAGCAAGTTCAGCCTGGATGAGTTGAATGCGCTGCTGGCACCGTTGGAAGATCCGCAGGCAAGCCATGTTTTTGGCGCGCTTTGAGGCATTGCGCGTCGCCCAATTGCACCTCATGGCAGGGTGAGGGCCGCAGGTCGTAAATCTGACAGCCGACCTCTCGGCCAACTTCGCCCTTCAAGGCCGTACAACGGGGCTGGCGCGCATTCGTGCCCTGCATGCACCGAATATGCGGCGTCACCACTTCAGTCAGCTCAATGGGCACCGTGCCACCAGGGGCATCGTTGGCCTCAGCCCAATAAAACGAGACCCGAAAGCTGGCGCAACAAGCGCCACAGGTCTGGCATGGATGCAAATCACTCATTCCCAGTTGATCCGGTTCCACTGCAAGGCGCGGCTGCGCCAGTGCTCTTCAATGCTTTGGACAAAATCAGGGCGAACCAGCTTGGCGCGCTGAATCAACCAATCATCGTCTTCATACCGCATCACCACGCCCTCCAGATTGCCCTGGCGGTAGTGACTGGTTTTGTCTTTGACCCAATCGGTCAAGATCGGCAAAGTGGTTTGCCCTTTGGACACGCGTGGCACCACCTTCACGCCCAATGAAGCAGCCAACTCGTCGCGCCGGCGGGTGCTCCAAAAGCGTTGCTCACGGCGGTCGTACACGTCAAAGGCCATGAACCAATCGGGCAAGGTGTCGTAGTCCAGCGAGTGCTGCGCTGCGCACCACTCGCCAAACAGCATCAGGTGGCTACCCAAGACGTCAAACAACTGGTCTTCACGGCTGGCCAACCATTCGTCCAGGCGAGAGAACTGCCCCCCGTAAGGCCGATTCAAATACTGCCCCCGGTTTTGCACATGCAGCACCGCCTCGTGCGAAAACGAGATGCCCATATTGGCCCCGTCCAGCTTTTCTTCCACCACCAGTTCGTGCGCCAAAAAGGCCTTGGCCTCATCGGGCGACAAGACCTTGTCATCACGCGGTTGCCCCGCTGCCAACCAGGCAATGTGAGGCGTGTGCGGGAAACGGAAAAATTCAGTCATATACCGTCTATTTGAATAGGTTCAAACACCGAACTTGTGCCGATGAAAGGCACGCAGGGTGTCTTCACACAAAAATCGAACCGATACCCCATGATCCGCCAAAGCGGGCGACCAATCCAGCCATTTGGAATCAGTCGCCTGCCAGATTGGGGGGTGTTCAGGATGGGCCCTTGCCACGGCCACAAATTTGCGGTCAGATGCATCAAAGGCCTGCAATCGCGTGTCGTCTGGAAAGGCCGCATAAGCACGCAAGCTATCAGGGTCGATGGTGACCAGGTCGATGCGTGCAGGGTTGTCCATGTTGTGCAGCACCCAGCGTAAAAACGCATCGCCCACGCCTTGTCCATCGCTGGCATGCGTCTTATGCTGGTACTCGCTCAGGATTTCATGCCGGTCATCCAAAGCCAGTCGGCCTGTTTGCATCAAGGCCTGTAGCCATCGGGCACAAGTCTTCACGGTTTGCGCGTCCACACCTTCGTGTTGCCCATTGGCAACCAGGATCACATTGGTATCGACCACCCAGGTGCCCGTGGCATCAGGCAAGGGCTCATCGGGCAACACAGACGCATCAACCCCGTTGCGCTGCGTCAAGTCAGCGTGATGCGCATGTGGATGATGATGAGTCGTTTTGGACACCATGACAGGAGTCTACCCATGCGCAAACGCATTTTGCTGATCCAAGGCCATCCAGATCCGGCGCCAGAGCGCTTGGGCTCGGCCTTGATGGATGCTTACGAGCACGGCGCATTGGACAGCGGGCATGAGGTCAGGCGTGTCATGGTGGCCGATTTGAGCTTTCCGCTGTTGCGCAGTCAGCATGAATGGGAGCACGAGCCCTTGCCAGACAGCCTGACGCAGGCGCAAGAAGACATCCGTTGGGCTCAGCACCTGGTGCTGTTCTTTCCACTGTGGTTGGGCGACATGCCCGCTGTGCTGAAGGGCTTTTTGGAACAAGTGGCCCGGCCGGGGTTCGCGTTTCATGCCGAGGGTCGCAACCCACTGGGGCGCAAAGGCTTGACGGGTCGAACAGCCCGGGTGGTGGTCACCATGGGCATGCCAGCCCTGGTCTACCGTTGGTACTTCCGGGCACACAGCGTGCGGTCTCTGGAGCGTAATATTTTGGGCTTTGTGGGGATCTCACCCGTCCACGAAACCCTGATCGGCATGGTCGGCAACCTCACCCCCCAAGCGGCCAACAAACACCTGACAAAGCTTTACAAGATGGGACAAGCCGGAGACTAGGCCGGTTGGCAGTATTCTTGAGGTCATGTACGCGTCCTACTTTGGCCTGAAGCGAGAGCCCTTCTCCATCGCCCCAGACCCCCGCTATCTGTTCATGAGCGAACGCCATCGCGAAGCGCTGGCCCATTTGCTCTACGGTGTCGGGGGTGGCGGCGGCTTTGTGCTGCTCACCGGTGAGATTGGCGCGGGCAAAACAACGGTCTGTCGCTGCTTTCTGGAACAGATCCCCCGCCGCTGCAATGTGGCCTACATCTTCAACCCGAAGTTGACGGTGCTGGAGCTGTTGCAATCGGTCTGCCAGGAGTTCCGCATCCCCTTGGAGGGACTGGACCCCAGCGCCGCCACCGTCAAGGCCTACCTGGACAGGCTCAACGAGTTCTTGCTGCGCACCCATTCCGTCGGTCAGAACAATGTACTGATCATCGACGAGGCGCAGAACCTGTCATCAGACGTGCTGGAGCAGTTGCGCCTGTTGACCAACCTGGAAACCAGCGAACGCAAGCTGCTGCAGATCATCCTGATCGGGCAACCCGAGCTGCGTGACATGTTGGCCCTGCCAGAGTTGGAACAACTGGCCCAACGCGTGATTGCGCGCTTCCATCTTGAAGCCCTGTCAGAGGCCGAAACGGCGCAATACATCGAGCACCGTTTGGGCGTGGCTGGCCTGAAACAAGGCAAGTTGTTTGATGCGGAGGCCGTGCACCGCATTCACCAATGCACCCGGGGTGTGCCGCGCCGCATCAATTTGCTGTGCGACCGGGCCTTGCTGGGCACCTACGCCAAGGGCTTGCCTAAGGTGACTGAAGAAGTCGTGACGCAAGCGGCCAAAGAAGTGTTTGAGGCCCACACGGGCAAAAGCTATCACGCCGTGCAAAAGCAAAAAGCCAAGCACAAGCTGTCGTGGCCTTGGGTGATCGGTGGTGCCCTGTGTGCATCAGCCGTCGCTTTGGGTGCTTGGGGCACATTCAAGCGCCCGCTGAGTACAGAGCCCGTTGCAGCACAAGATGCCGCATCGATGCCACAAGGCTCGGCCATCGCCACTGGCGAAGACCCAGCGAGTAACCCAAGGGCTGAAACCAACTCTGCGGCGGAGCGCCCCTTGACCCCATTCGATTGGGAGGGGGGCTTTGCCCAAGCCCATCGGCAAGAAAAAGACGCTTGGCGAGAATTGGGCAGCGCTTGGGGCCTGGCACTGATCGATGGCGACCCGTGCGTGCAAGCGCAGCAGCAACAAGTGCAATGCTTCAAGTCCAACAGCGGGTTGGCCTTGATTCAGCAACTCAACCGACCCGGCATCCTGACCTTGTTTGATGCCAAGGGGCAAGTGGCTTACGGCTTGTTGACCGGTCTGAGTGATCAAAAAGCCGACGTCCAAATTGGTGGACAAACCTACACCCTGAGCCTGGCCGACTTGTCACGCATGTGGCGCGGCGACTTTGCCACCTACTGGCGCGCGCCCGACCACTTCAAAGGCCGAGTCAGCGACGGACAAAGCGGCCCCGTGGTCGATTGGCTGGCCCAGCAACTGGCATCGATTCAGCACGATGCCCCACCCTCAGGCAAGCAAAAAGTGGATGCCGCGTTGAAAGCCCGCATCCACGCCTTTCAGCTGAGCCAAGGCCTGACACCCGATGGTGTCGCTGGCGCGACCACCTTCATGCAAATCAACCGCGCCCTGGGCGTGGACGAACCGAAACTGCAAGGCAGCCATGTCGTACATCCTTGATGCCCTCCGCAAGGCCGACTCCGAACGTGAGCGAGGCGAAATCCCAGGCTTGCATGCACAAACTGCGGCCAGCCTGGATGACAGTGCGCCCACATCCAGCGTCAACCAGAAACTGGTTTGGGCCGTGGCTGCGCTCGCGGCCGTGTTGGTCCTTGTTCTGTCATGGCTGATCTGGGGCCGCAGCGAAACTCAACCTGAGCGCCCGCCCATGCCACCGGAACATGCCGCCATGGGCATGCGCCCGGCCCCGCCGCCAACTGCGCCGCAAGTCATGGCACCGCCGGTCACCCCACCAGTTGCGGGCTTGTATCCCCCGGTGAACACGACACCCCCAGTTGCACAAACCCAGCCAGTTACGACGGCACCGGCTGTGCCCGCCGTGCAGCCGCCACCTGTTGTAGCGACACCGCCTCAGCCCAAAGCTGAGGCGCCTATCGCGCCCATCGCGCCTATCGCTCGTAAGGCCGCCGCGACGGAAGAATCCAAGCTGTACCGCTTGATGGACTTGCCAGAGTCGGTTCGCAAGGACTTGCCCACCCTGACCATCGGTGGCGCCATGTACTCTGACACCGCATCCCAGCGCATGTTGATCATCAACAGCCAAGTGCTGCATGAGGGCGACAAAATCAGCAACGACCTGACGCTGGAAAGCATCCAGCTCAAGTCGGCGATCTTTCGCTTCCGCACCTACCGTTACGTGGTCAATTACTGAGTCAACACGCGAGAAAACCGGGCCTCGATGGCTCGGGGTGGTGCTTGATACGGTGCAGATGACACTAGGACATCCGCCCCTGCATCGGCAAAGGCCACCGCATTGGCGGCATTGACCCCGCCGGACACGGCCAACATCGGGTGCAAACGACTGTTGTGCAGCGCCAGTTTGGCCTGACGAACGCCCTCAGGGGTGAAGTGATCCAACTGCAAGATCTCGCTGCCAGCCAAGGCAAAGGCCATGGCTTCCTCCAGATTGCTGACCAACGAGACCAGCTTCTTTTCTGGCTGGGCTTTGCGCAAACGGCCGACCATGTCGTCGACACTGGCATCCACAAAAATACGGTGTTCTGGCAGCAGCAACAAACCATCTGACAGCCCCAGGCGATGCATGATCCCACCGCCCGCCTGCACGGCTTTGACGGCCAGATCTCGGGTGCCTGGAAAGCCCTTACGCGTACAAGCCAGCGGCTGTTGATGCCCCGCCGCACGCAACTCCGTCACGATGCGGGCCACCTCACTGGCCATGCCACTGGCGCCTTCCACCAAAGACTGGGCCACGCGCCACGCCAGCATCAACGACTCAATGGGCCCCTGAGCAGACAGCAGTTCGGCATTGCCCAATACATGGCGGCCTGATGGCGTATGAATATGCGCTGTCGCGCCAGCCAACTCAAACAGGCGACAAGCCTCTTCGGTGCCGCATACAGTCATGGGCTGGTGGGCAGCAAAGGCAATGTGCCCTTGACCAGAGCGCAGACCCAGGGCCTGCGTGGTCATGTCGCCATGTGGCGCGTCTTCGCGCAACAGCTGGCTCAGGGCATCGTCAGACAAGGAGCGGAGCATGGGCACCTCGTGAACCACAAATCTGTGGTCACAAGGCTACCGCAACTCAGCCTTCTTGTGAACGCTTGGCCAGGTGCGCCAAGGCCTCTTCAACTTGATCGACCAAAACCAGGCACAAATCACCGGGATTGAGGCGACTCAAGGCCACATCGATGGCTTTGAACTCGCCATAGATGTCCTCAACGTTCTGGGCGCGGCTGGCTTGGGTCAAGCCCTCACGCAGCAACTTCAGCACCTCACCATCGGCACGGCCACGCTGACAGGCATCCTGGAACAGGATGATGTCGTCAAACGCTTCACCCAAGATCGCAGTTTGTTCGCGGATGTCTTCATCACGACGGTCACCCGCCCCGCTGATCACCACCGAGCGACGCTTGGCAGGCATGGCCTCCACCGCCGACACCAGGGCGCGCATGGCGTCTGGGTTGTGGCCGTAATCGGCAATCACAGTCGCGCCACGGTAATCCATGACGTTGAAACGGCCCGGCGCATTGTCCGCATCGTTTGCAAAGCTGGCCAGGCCATTGCGGATGGTGTCCCAATCCAGGCCCACAGCCCAAGCCGCCGCCACGGAAGCCATGACGTTCTCGACCTGGAAGCCAATGGTGCCGTTGCGGGTGATGGGCACATCGCGCAGCGGGATGCTTTCGCGCCAGCTGCCTTCAACGGCCACGATGGCGTCACCGTCTACCGACACAGTCCGCTTGCCTTGGGCGCGGTGCGCCGTGAGCAATGGATGCTGAACCTCTCTCGCAAAGAAGATGACCTGCCCAGAACACTTGGGCGCCATGGCCGCCACGATCGGGTCTGCGGCATTCAAAACGGCATAGCCTGTTTCGGCCACGTTCATGACGATCACGCGCTTGAGCACGGCCAGCTCTTCCACCGTGGTGATGTAGTTCAGGCCCAAGTGGTCACCGGCGCCCAGGTTGGTCACCACCGCCACTTGGCAACGGTCAAAACCCAGGCCTTCACGCAGCACACCGCCACGAGCGGTTTCAAACACAGCCGCGTCGACATCAGGGTGCATCAGCACGTTGCGAGCACTCTTGGGACCGCTGCAATCGCCGCTGTCGATCTGGCGACCGTTGACGTACACGCCATCGGTGTTGGTCATGCCCACGCGCAAGCCACTGGTGGCAATCAGGTGCGCGGTCAGGCGGGCAGTCGTGGTCTTGCCGTTGGTGCCGGTCACGGCCACCACCGGGATGCGACCATTGTCCCCCGATTTGTACAGGTGCGATGCCACGGCCTCGCCCACGTTGCGGCCCTTGCCAAAGGATGGCGACAAGTGCATGCGCAAACCGGGCGCGGCGTTGACTTCCACCACGCCACCATTCTGGTCTTCCAGCGGGCGATGCACGCTTTCGCACATCACGTCCACGCCGCAGATATCCAGGCCAACGGTTTGTGCAGCAGCGATCACGCGAGCCGCCACTTCTGGGTGCACGTCATCGGTCACGTCCGTGGCGGTGCCGCCCGTGCTCAGGTTGGCGTTGTTGCGCAAGATGACGCGGCAGCCTTTTTCTGGCACCGAATCTGGTTTGAAGCCTTGCAGATCCAAACGCGCAATGGCAATGTCATCAAAGCGGATCTTGGTCAGCGATGTGGCATGACCATCACCCCGACGTGGGTCGGAGTTGACCTTGTCGACCAGTTCACGCACGGTGTGCACGCCGTCGCCAATGACGTGTGGGGGATCACGTCGCGCCGCTGCCACCAGCTTGTCGCCAACCACCAGCAAACGGAAGTCGGCGCCAGGCAGGTATTTTTCAACCATGACCGTGCCGATCTCAGCCGCCGCCTTGAAGGCGATGGCCATGTGGTCTTTGTCCACCACGTTCACCGTCACGCCCTTGCCCTGGTTGCCGTCTTGCGGTTTGAGCACAACGGGCACGCCAATCTCGCAGGCAACCTGCCAGGCGTCTTCCAAGTCAGTCACGGGACGGCCAATGGGCACAGGCACGCCAGCCGATGCCAGCAAGCGTTTGCACAAGTCTTTGTCTTGGGCAATGGATTCGGCCACGGCACTGGTGCTGTCCACTTCAGCAGCCCAGATGCGGCGCTGCTTGGAACCCCAGCCAAATTGCACCAGGCTACCCTTGGTCAGACGACGCCATGGGATGCCTCGAGCCGCTGCAGCTTCTACGATAGAGCCGGTGCTGGGGCCCAAGCGGACGTCTTCATCCAACTCGCGCAAATCAGCCAGCGCTTTATCAATGTCAAAGGTGCCGCCGCTCAGGGCCGCATTGACCAGCTTCTCAGCCAGGTCAAAAGCCATGGAGCCAACGTCTTCTTCGCTGTACTCCACCACGACCTGGTAGACACCCGCTTCCAAGGTGGCAGCCGTGCGCGCAAACGTAACGGGGCAACCCGCCTCAGCCTGCAAGGCCAGGGCCACAGCTTCAAGGGCATGCGCGACCGACAACTGACCCGGACGACCATCCGTGCGCAAAGCGCTCAGCGCGGGGAACAGTTCACGCAAACGCTTTTCAAAATCGGGCAATTCGGCCAGATTGCGTTCAGTGGGCTCACAGGTCACGATGGCCTGTATCGCCGTATGACGGCTCCACAAATTGGGGCCTCGCAAGGCTCGGACGCGAGAAACTTCCATCAGCGTATCTTTCTAAACTCTCAGTTGTCCACTCAACGCACAGACTTGGGAGCCTGGTCGCTGGTTTCGATACCGGCAGTGATCAACTCAGGGGCAATGCCCATGGCCCAGGCTGTGGCGGCAACGGCCAACAGCACGCGGGTTGTTTCAGCGATCGAATCGGCTTGCGCCAGTTTTTGCACCGCGGCGCCAGCCAAATTCAGGCAACGGGATTCAAAACCACCGTTTTGGGCCATCACGATGTGTTGATCACGCACAAACACCACCCGGCCACCCTCGGCGCGGTGGCGCACTATGGCAGGGTTTTGCTCGTCTTGGGCGTAGAAGATGACTTGGCCGTCGCACAAGGCCGCCATTTCAACCAACTGCTCTTTTTCAGCGTTCAACACGGCTGTGCCTTCAGGCAACACCACGTCTACCTGGGTGCGCAGCACCTTGAACAACTGGCTGGCTTCCTGCACGTCGTGCTGAGCCAAGGCCTGCACATCGTCCATGTCCAAATCAGTCACGACACCGACTTGGCAGCGGTCGTAGGCCAAGCCATCTTGCAAGATGCTGGTGGCGCTGTTTTCCAACACCACGGCGTTGACCTCACGGTTCATCAACAATCGATGGCCTGCAGCCCAAGTGGCGCTGTTGGCAGAATCGACACGACGTGTACCCAGGAACAAACCGCCCCGACAGGCCAGGCCCACATGGCGGCCACTCAACTGCAGCAGCCAGGCGACCAGACGCGAAATGGACGCCACGCCTTGCGTGCCAGCCACACCGATGATCGGGATGCGGCCCGACTCGGTCTCGTCAAACAGATGGTCGACGATGTGTTTGCCCACCGGACGGGGCAAGCCCACCGCTGGCTTCAAGTGCATCAACAGACCCGGACCGGCGTTGACCTCGACCACCGCCGCACCTTGAGGTGCAAGAGGGCGGGAAATGTCTTGCGCCACCAGGTCGATCCCAGCGATGTCCAAGCCCACCACACGGGCAGCCAGACCAGCCAGGAAGGCGACGTCGGGATGCACCTCATCGGTGCAGTCAATGGCGACGTTGCCATTGCGTTGAATCAGCACCTTGTGGCCCGCAGCCGGCACGGACTCGCCCGTCAGGCCTTGGCGCTCCAGCAACAAGCGGATCGCGGGTTCACGGTCCAGCACGATGGTTTCCAGGGGGAACTCTTCGGCTTCACCCCGACGTGGATCGGTGTTCAGTTGCAGGTCGATCAACCGGGCGACAGAACTGCTGCCGTCACCGGTCACCCACAGGCTTTCGCCACGTGCGGCGGCCACCACCTTGCCCCCGACGACCAAAATGCGGTGTTCGTCGCCCTTGATGTAGCGCTCAACAATGACATCGCTGCCTTCGGCATCGGCAATGCCAAAGGCCGCTTCGATGTCAGCTTGCTCGGTCAATTCCAAAGACACGCCACGGCCGTGGTTGGCGTCAGATGGTTTGACGACCACCGGCAAACCGATGTCTTGCGCCGCTTCCCAGGCTTCAGCCGGGCTGTTGACCACCTGGCCTTCAGGCACAGGCACGCCCACTGATTTCAGCAGCGACTTGGTCAGATCCTTGTCCCCGGCAATCGCTTCGGCAATCGCACTGCTCAGATCGGTTTCGGCTGTCCAGATGCGGCGTTGCGCCTTGCCATAGCCCAATTGGACCAAGTTGCCGTCATTGAGGCGAATATGCGGAATGCCACGGTCAGCAGCCGCACCGACGATGGCAGCGGTGCTGGGGCCGAGGTAACAGTCGTCAATTTGCTCGCGGATCTTGTTGACCGAGGCGGGCACGTCAAACGGCTTGTCGTTGATCGCGGCCATCAGCAAGGCATGGCCTTCAGCCAGCGCCACGCGGGCCACTTGCTCGTCACGGGCACGGAACACCATGCGGTAAACGCCGTGTTGGGAGGTGCTGCGGGTTTGGCCGAAACCGGTGGCCATGCCCGACAGGTTCAACAACTCGATGACCACGTGCTCCAGGATGTGCCCGGCCCAGGTGCCTTCGGTCAGGCGTTGCAGGAAGCCGCCGCGCTCACCCACACCGCAGTGGTGCTCTTCCAGGGCGGGCAGCATGGCGGTCAAACGCTCATTGAACCCAGGCAGCGTGTGGGATGGGTAGTCTTCCAGCTCGCCCAGGTCCAGCCAGACCTCCAGCACAGAGCGATAAGTCCAGATATTGGGACCACGCAGGTAATTGATACGCAGCAGCTTGATGTCGTTTTTTTGGCTCATACCTAGCGGGAAGGTGTCTCAACGCAATTGTGCCAGCGGCTTGGCAAGGGAGCTCCGACCACTGACTGAGGATGTGAACGTTTGAACACCCATTTTGGTTGACTCTGATGCAAAACAACTCGGGTATGCTGCCCGCACTCGAATCAGGTCCACTGATCAAAATTAGAAAAATCAACCACGGGAGGTTCGTTTTGACAACCGGCATCCATTCCCCGGCTCACGCCGCCTTTGCAGACACGGTCCCTCGGCAAGCCAGCCATTCGTTTTCATTTACCGGCAGCGGCAGCGAATATTTCAGAATATGGATTGTTAACCTGCTGCTGACTTTGGTCACGCTGGGCATTTACTCAGCCTGGGCCAAGGTTCGCAAAGCCAAATACTTTCACAACAACACCGTGGTCGACGGTTCGTCCTTTGACTATCACGGCAAACCCATGGCCATCCTCAAAGGACGGGCCATTGCCTTCGTGCTGGCCGTTGGCTATAACGTCATGATCAACAGCGGGAGCGGCTGGCTCGCTTTCGGCGCTTTGCTGGCTTTGGCCGCAGGCCTGCCCTGGCTGCTTTGGAAAAGCCTGCAATTTCGCGCCTGGAACACGAGTTGGCGCGGTGTGCGATTTGGCTTTGGCGGCACCATCGGCGAAGCCTACAAAACCTTCTTGCTTTGGCCCTTTTTGGCCATTGTGTCGCTGTACGCCGCGCTGCCCTTTGCCCACCATCAAATCAAAGCCTGGCAACACTCACGCGCCCGATTTGGCCAAACCGAGTTTTCAATGACCCGCTGCATCGGTGGTTTCTATGCCGCCTACCTCCTGGTCATCGGTGCGCTTGTGCTGGGCGTACTGGGCATGTTGGGCTTGGGTCTGTTTGCAGCCGTCAGTGGCAGCCAAAACCCAGCCGAAAAGGCTGCAGCGATCCAATCCGTGATGATTGGGGCCGGAGCGCTTTACCTCGTGTTGCTGGCCATCGGACCGATGATGGCCGCCAAAATCTTCAACACCCTGTGGAGCCATACGAAGTTAGGCACACACCAGTTTGAATGCCGCATTCCCATGGGGCAGGCGGCCTTTGTGGGCATCACCAATTTTGTGGGCATTGCATTCACCCTGGGTTTGTTCATCCCTTGGGCTGCGGTGCGTTGGTCCAAGCTGCGTGCACAACATCTGGTGATCCATGCCACCACCCCGCTGGATGAGTTTGCGGCTGCCGCGCAGGCTGAATCCCAGGCTTTGGGTGAAGGCGTTGCAGACCTGGGTGATTTTGATCTGGGACTGTGATGAGCCAACTGGACGCCCAGTATCTGGATGGCCGCTCCACCCGGCCACACGCGGTCACCGTTCATCTGGACGCTGCTGGCGTCCGAATTGACGGAGTCAACGTCCACAGATCCGAGAACTGGGCCAATATTGAAAAGTCCGAGCGCACTCGCCACGGGCCTCGCAGACTGACTTTTCAAGATGGTGCCTACCTGGATGTCGACGATCGCAGGGCATTCGATGACGTCTTGGCCCAGTTGGGACATCGCGACAGCTTGGTCGTCGGACTCCAAATGTCATGGAAGGCAACCCTGGCATCCTTCATGGCACTGTTGGCGGTGCTGGCCATGGCTTATCGCTGGGGCCTGCCTTGGGCTGCGCAAGAATTGGCGCAAAGCATACCCATCAGCGTCGAACAACAATTGGGTGAATCCGCCTTCGAACAACTGGACGCTCGGTGGCTGAAGCCCAGCAAACTCGATCCTCAACACATCGAGCGCCTGCAGCAACGGTTTGAGGCAGCGGTACGAGCACAACCCCAACCCACCCCTGCCTACCGTTTGGTATTTCGAACTGGGGGCCCACTCCAGGCCAATGCCCTGGCTTTGCCTGGGGGCATCTTGGTCGTCACCGACGAGCTGGTGGCTCTGGCGCCAGACGACGATGCCATCCTGGGGGTGCTCGCGCACGAGTTGGGCCACGTTCAACACCGCCATGTCACGGCCAGCATCATCCAGGCCAGTGGTTTGTCCATGGTGGCATTCGTGTTGTGGGGTGACGTCAGCACCTTGCTGGCTGCAGCCCCCGTCGCCTTGATGCAAGCAACCTATTCGCGCGAAAGCGAAACACAAGCAGACACCTACGCGATTCACTTTATTCAGGCGGCAGGCTTGCGTTCAGCCAGTGTGGCCGAGCTGTTCGAAGCCATGCAGAAACAAAACGGCGAGGAAGGTGGCAGCGTTTGGTCCAGCCATCCCGATACGGGTGAGCGTGCCGAACGGTTTCGCAGACGATGACTTCACAAATTGCATGACTCGGCGCCGTGGCCATGGCGGCGTTAGAGGAAAATACGTTCCCTGAACTAGGAACCGCATGCACGCTCATTCTGCAAAAGAACACCAACGCAGCCCTCAGCCACTCCCTATGGCTGACGGTGAACTTGTTTTGGCATCCTTTTTGGTGGACTTGGATGCAAAACTGCATTTTTGCCAAGGTGAAGTCACCCTGAGCAATCGCCGAATCTTGTCCCGCGAGCAGGCCTCAGCCTCCTGGCTCAGTTGGCCGTTGAGCCCGGACCTGCACCTCAAGCACCATGACCATGCAGGCGTCGGCACCCTTGAGTTGCACAATGCGGAAAAGCGACTCGCCTGCTGGCGCTTCACCCTGGACGCGCACAGCCAGGCCATGCGACTGGTCGAGCAGTTCGAGCGCCTGCAGTCTGCCCAAAAAACAGGTGAAGCCCAAGCCGAGGACGAAGCTGGCACCTGCCCCAGCTGCCACGCCCAGATACCACCGGATGCCGAGGAGTGCCCGGTTTGCCATCGCGAAACGCAAACCCCGCCTTCAACCTGGGTGCTGCTGCGGCTTTGGCGTTTTGCCAAACCCTACCAATGGCAACTGTTGGGCGGCTTTTTGCTGACCCTGGGCTCGACCGCCGCCACGCTGGTGCCCCCCTATCTGACCATGCCCTTGATGGACAAGGTGCTGATCCCCTTCCAGAACGGCCAACAAATTGACTTGATGCTGGTAGCCGCCTTGCTGGGTGGTTTGCTGGGATCGGCCCTGTTTGCTTGGGCACTGGGCTGGGCCCGTACCTACATCCTGGCTTTGGTGTCTGAGCGGATCGGGGCCGACCTGCGCACTACCACCTTCGAGCACTTGCTGCGCCTGTCATTGGACTACTTTGGCAGCAAACGCACGGGCGACCTGATGAACCGGGTTGGGTCTGAAACCGACCGCATCAACGTTTTCCTGTCACTGCATGCACTGGACTTTGCGACCGATGTGCTGATGATTGCCATGACGGCGGCCATTTTGGTCTCCATCAACCCCTGGCTGGCTTTGGTCACTTTGGTGCCCCTGCCCTTCATCGCCTGGTTGATCCACCTGGTGCGTGACCGCCTGCGCACCGGCTTCGAAAAAATCGACCGCGTCTGGGGTGAAGTCACCAACGTGTTGGCCGACACCATTCCGGGCATCCGCGTGGTCAAGGCTTTTGCGCAAGAAAAGCGTGAGGCTGATCGCTTCCGCGCTGCCAACCAGTACAACCTGCAAGTCAACGACAAGTTGAACAAGACCTGGTCGCTGTTCTCACCCACCGTGTCGCTGATGACGGAGATCGGCTTGCTGGTGGTGTGGGCGTTTGGCATCTGGCAGGTCTCACAAAACCACATCACCGTGGGCGTGTTGACGGCATTCATCGCCTACATCGGTCGCTTTTACGGCCGACTCGACTCCATGAGCCGCATCGTGTCCGTCACGCAAAAAGCGGCCGCGGGCGCCAAGCGCATCTTTGACATCCTGGACCACGTCTCCAACGTGCCTGAGCCCGCGCAGCCCGTCAAAATGGACAGCGTGCAAGGCCGCATCGAGATGAACAGCATTGGCTTTCGATACGGCAGCCGCACGGTCATCCGCAACCTCAGCCTGGACATTCAGCCCGGCGAGATGATTGGCCTGGTCGGCCACAGTGGCAGCGGCAAGAGCACCCTGGTCAACCTGATCTGCCGCTTCTACGACATCACCGATGGCGCCATCAAGGTAGACGGCGTGGACATCCGTCGCATTGCGATCTCGGACTTCCGCAAGAACATCGGCCTGGTGCTGCAAGAGCCCTTCCTGTTCTTCGGCACCATCGCCGAGAACATCGCCTACGGCAAGCCCGAGGCCACGCGCGAAGAGATCGTGGCCGCGGCACGCGCCGCCCATGCCCACGAGTTCATCCTGCGCCTGCCGCATGGCTATGACTCGCTGGTGGGCGAGCGTGGCCAGGGCCTGTCCGGCGGCGAACGCCAGCGCATTTCGATTGCCCGCGCGCTGCTGATTGACCCCCGCATCCTGCTTCTGGACGAGGCCACGTCAGCCGTGGACACCGAGACCGAGAAGGAAATCCAGC
>JACCDG010671206.1_pt1 | contig 23755 bp, 24 predicted proteins | sample 7442471 | NCBI WGS metagenome assembly JACCDG01 (sample SAMN15323444, study PRJNA562643) | freshwater metagenome | isolation source: river surface water | place: USA:Blue River Watershed | collected 2017-08-17 | reverse complement strand
GCCGCCTTGAACTCCGATCAGGTTGGCGCGATCACCAGCGATCAGCTGGGTGTGTTCACTGCGGCGCAACTCAACCGCATCACCACCGACGCCATCGCTGGCTTGAGCACCGACAACGTTCAGGCCTTGACTACCGGTCAGATCGCGGGCTTGTCGGCCAGCTTGGTGAGCAAGCTCAGCACCGACCAGCTCGGCGCCCTGAGCACGACCCAGGTGCGTGCCATGACCGCGGCCCAGATCAGCGCGCTGAGCACCGATCAGATCACCGCTCTGACCGTCGCCTAATGCTCGGGATGCGCATGTTCTGGAGCTGGCCATGACCGTGATCAACACCAATATCAAGGCGGTGACGGCTCAGAATGCCTTGTCCGCCAACCAGCGCGATCTGTCGTCGGCGATGGAGCAGCTGGCCACTGGACGGCGAATCAATTCGGCTTCAGACGACGCCGCGGGTTTGGCCATTCGCAACAAGTTGACATCCCAGATACGCAGTCTGGACATGGCGGTGAAAAACGCCAACGACGGCATTTCGCTGCTACAGACAGCCGATGCGGCCAGCAACGAGCTCACAGGCATGCTCAACCGCATGCGGGAACTCGCCATTCAGTCGGCCAACGACACCTACACCGATGAGCAGCGATCTTCGCTCAATGACGAGGTGGTGGAGCTGCAGGCCGAGATGGGCAACATCATCCAAAACACCCAGTGGAACGGCATGCGCCTGCTCGACGGCGGTGCGGGCAGTTCGGGTACGGTTCGGTTGCAGGTGGGCGCGCAAGCGGCCGATGTCATCACGGTGGACATGAGCAGCCTGAACTCTGGTGCGGTCAGCTCAGCGCAGTCCATCGATATCTCGACCCGCACTGGCGCCAACAGTGCCTTGGCCACCATCGACGAGGCGATTGCCCAAATCGACGAATCGCGTGGACGCTGGGGCGCCGTGGCCAACCGGCTGACCCACGCAGCCGACAATGCCAGCAATGTGTCGGTCAACACCCAGGCGTCTCGCAGCCGCATCGACGACGCCGACTACGCCAAAGCCACCGCGGAACTGGCCAGGACCCTCATCTTGGATCAGGCCGGCTCGGCGATGTTGTCTCAGGCCAATCAGCAGCCTTACTACGTCTTGGCCCTGCTGCGTTGACCGTTGCTTTGGCCTGGCACGGCAATTGCTGAACAGTCCTTGAGTCGACCAACTGGCAAGGGTTTGCCGGTGGATCGACATGCAAGGAGTTCAGCATGTTGCAAGCCGCCATGGCCCCAGGGGCCCTCACAGCGCCGTTTCTGATGGACACCGGTCCTGCAGTGCCAGGGCTGGCGCCGCCTGCCATTCGGGTAGAGGTGGCCAAATGTGTCGCCGCCAACCGCATGACAGAGGCGGAGCGCATGCTCACCGAAGGCCTGCGTCGTTTTCCCGACAGCGAGGACTTGCTGGTCATGCGCGCCTTGATCTCTGAGGTGCAACTCGATTGGGCCGCTGCCGACATCACGCTGCAGCGTTTGTTGTCGGTGCAGGGCAGCCAAGCGCCTGTGGCTTCGTGGTTGCATTGGGTGCGTGTGCTCAGGTGCATGCAACGGCGCGATCGGGCCACAGAGGCCATGCACATGGCACTCAAATACCACCCGCAAGACGAAGCGCTTCGAGCCGAGGCCGCTGCCTTGGGCGTACCGCCGCCGCCGCTCAAGCGCAAAGCCGCCTGATCTTGCTGGGCGGCAAGGGTTTGCCGCCCCCACTTGTGAAACACAGCCTGTTGCGTACAAGGCACCGGGCAGGGGATTGTCATGACTGTTATCAATACCAACATCAAATCGCTGGTCTCGCAAAACGCGTTGAGCCGCAACAGCCGCGACGTGTCGGCTGCCATGGAGCAGCTCTCCACCGGCAAACGCATCAACAGCGCCAAGGACGATGCAGCGGGCTTGGCCATCTCCTCGCGCATGACCGCCCAAATCCGCGGTCTGGACCAAGCGGTTCGCAACGCGAACGACGGGATTTCGCTGTTACAGACCACCGAGGGTGCCCTGGTCGAAGTCACCAACATGATGCAGCGCATGCGCGAGTTGGCGGTGCAGGCGGCCAACGACACCAACACCGCCAAGGACCGCCAGTCGCTCAATTTGGAATATGAGCAGTTGATGCTGGAGATCAACCGGGTGTCGCAAACCACCCAATGGAACGGCATGAACGTGCTCAACAACGCGACCGATCCTGCAGTGGCCATTGGCGCCCCGGTCGACGATGGCAGCGGCACGGAAGTGGCTCGCCGGGTGGTGTTCCAAGTGGGCGCCAACGCCAACCAGACCATCACCATTGAGCTGCGCGATTTCTCCATCCCTGTCAACAGCGACGGCACCATCAACACCACGCTGGAGCCTGAGGACTACCAGGTGTTTGCCGGCGACGCTCGGCTCAATGACACATCGATCGTTGACTCCGAGTCCGCCAACACAGCCATCGGTCGACTCGACTCCGCTATCAACGCACTCAACGACGAGCGAGCCGGTTACGGTGCCACGATGAACCGTCTCACCTACGCGGGAGACAACCTCACCAACATCTCGCGCAACACCACCGAGTCGCGCAGCCGCATCTTGGACGCCGACTACGCCAAAGCCAGCAGCGAACTCGCACGCACCCAGATCATCCAGCAGGCCGCCACCGCCGTGCTGGCCCAGGCCAATATGGATCAACAGTCGGTCCTCAAGCTGCTGCAGGGCTGATGACATCTCGCGCGTGTGTCGACAGCGTTTGCACCCCTGCGCCGCATCGCTCGCCCTTTTGAGGTCGCATGACCGATCGCCTCTCTGCCCCCGCCGCCACAGGCCAGCCCCCCGGGTGCTGGCAGTGCCGGCATTTCGCGATGAGCTACCACCGCCACACGCCCTATGTGTGCCGGCTCATGGGCTTTGAGTCGCGCATCCTGCCGTCGATTGAAGTGCTGCGCGCCGATGGCGTGCCGTGCCAAGGTTTTGTCGCCAAACCGCCGGTGGCCCGCCAGCCTTGACGCGGCGTGCGCGCGCGCCCATGCCGCGCATCGCCCCTGTCGGGAAGTCGGCGCGACACAGCGCAAAACAAATACCAAGTAATTCATTTATTGGCTTGTATGGAGGGTTGGCGCTAGAAAATACGAGATAGGTGGTAGTGGCACGCGGTTTGCATTCACCCAGAGCCTCCGTGTAAGGAACTCGACGTGAACACCTTGTTGACACCCCCAGCCGCTGAACCGACAACGCCGCAGCCTCTGCGCGCCTCGTCCGTGGCCTCGCCGCGTGTGTCGGGCGTTCGCCAAGCCGTGTTTGTCGATCCTGTCAGCCAGCAACTCTTGGCTCTGGCGCAGCGCGTGGCCCAAGCCGACGTGACCACCTTGCTGGTTGGCCCCACTGGCGCGGGCAAGGAAATCTTGGCGCGTGTGTTGCACGAAGCTTCTGCCCGCAGCGGCGGCCCGTTTGTCGCCATCAACTGCGCGGCCCTGCCCGAGAACCTGATCGAAGACCAATTGTTCGGTCACGACAAAGGCGCGTTCACCGGCGCCCACCGCGACCACAAAGGCCTGTTTGAGCAAGCCGATGGTGGCACCCTGTTTTTGGACGAAATCGGTGAAATGCCCATGGGCCTGCAGGCCAAGCTGCTGCGCGTGTTGCAAGACCGCCAAGTGGTGCGCTTGGGCGGATCGCACAGCGTGCAAGTGAATGTGCGGGTGGTGGCTGCCACCAACCGCGATCTGCGCCAAGCGATTGCCGAGCGCGAGTTTCGCGAAGACCTGTACTACCGCATCGCCACTTTCCGTCTGCGCCTGCCCCCGCTGGCCGAGCGTCCGCTCGACATCCTGCCGCTGGCTTACCACTTCCTCAGCCAGCACCGCAGCCCGGGCGCGGCCTGGACCATCACCCCAGCCGCGCAAGCCAGCCTCTACCAATACCCGTGGCCTGGCAACGTGCGCGAGCTGGAAAACGTGATGCGCCGTGCGGTGGTCTTGTCCACCGACGGGGTGGTGGACTCGGCGCAACTGATGTTCGACGAATCGATCGACGGCGCTGCGTGGGAACTGCCCGCTGTCGGCGCTGCGGCCGCGGTGGCGCCACAGCCTGCAGCAGCCCCCGTGGCTGCGCCAGTGTCGGCCCCACAGGATTTGCAAACCGCGGTGCGCGACCGCGAATGGCACCTGGTGCAAGCGGCCATCGCAGCGGCGCCCAGCCGCAGCGAAGCCGCGCGCATGTTGGGCATCAGCCCGCGAACCCTGCGTCACAAAATCGCCCAGTGGCGCGCCCAAGGGGTGTGTGATCTGGGCGAAGCGCTCCAAGCCTGAGGAACCCGTCCATGATTGAACGAGCCACCTCCCCCGCCAACATCCAGGCCATGCTGCAGACACTGCGCTCAGTGCAGGCGCAGGCCGCTGGTCAAGCCCTGTCACCGGCCGAGCTGCAAGGCCCGGCGGGTGCTGGCAAGTCCTCGTTTTCCGCCATGGTCAAGGGCGCCGTGGAACAAGTCAACGATGTGCAGATGCGCGCCAGTGAACTGCGCACCGCCTACGACCGTGGCGACAACGTGCCCCTGACGGATGTGGTGCTGGGCATGCAGAAATCGTCTCTGGCGTTTGAAGCCACCTTGCAGGTGCGCAACAAGGTGCTCAAGGCCTACGAAGACGTGCTGAACATGCCCGTCTGACAGAACAAGAAAGCGTAAAACACCATGGCAACCGCAGCAATGACCACCGGCAACCTGCCCATGACCACGGGCAGTGGCAATTTGCCTGTCAGCACCGGCACCGCGCCGGCCGCCTCCTCTGGCACCACAGGCATCGCCTTGGCCAACCCCGGCACTGGCACCGCATTGGCCACCACGGGCGACGCTGGCGCGCCAGGCAACGGTGGCACTTTGGTGAAGCTGGGCGCTGGCGGTTTGACAGCCACCGCGCGCGACATGTTTATGCAGCCGGCCGTGCGCCGCGCTCTGCCGGGCATTGTGGTGTTGTTTGTGTTGATTGTGTTTGGCTTGGTGTATGCCACCATGCAGTCCACCCCCTACCGCACGGTGCTGCCGGGCTTGAGCGACGCCGACCAGCAGACCGCGTTGGACGCGCTGAAGGCCGCCGACTACAAACCCAAGATCGATCCAGCCAACGGGCAACTCACCGTGCCGGCCGACCGTTACCACGAGGCCCGCATGTTCTTGGCCTCACAGGGGTTGCCGCGCACCGGCACCGTCGGTATTGAGGCGCTCAACACCCAATCGTCCATGACCACCAGTCAGTTCATGGAACAGGTCAAGGTCAACGCTGCCATGGAGCAGGAGTTGGCGCGCAGCATCATGCAAATTGGCACGGTGCAGGGCGCACGGGTCCACTTGGCCACTCCGAAACAAAGTGTGTTTGTGCGCGACCGCACGCCTCCCAAAGCGTCGGTGGTGGTGACGCCCTATGTGGGCCGCATGGTGGCGCCTTCCCAGGTGCAGGCGATTGTTCACTTGGTCGCGTCCAGCGTGCCTTACATGGCTCCGGAGCATGTCACCGTAGTCGACAACATCGGTAACCTGCTCACAGAATCTGCGACCGATCCCAAGCTCGGTCTCACGGCGGTGCAGAGCCAGCACAAACAGCAGCTCGAGGACTTGTATCGCAACCGCGTGATGCAAATTCTCGCGCCGGTGGTGGGGGAGGCCAACGTCCGCTCGCAGGTCAACCTGACGCTGGATTTCACCCAGATCGAGAGCACCACCGAGAACTACGACGACAAGGAAAAAGGCCCCAAAACCCGTTCGGAGGTGCTGGCCGAAGACCGCGCTGCTGTGCGTGAAGCCACCGGGGTGCCCGGTGCCTTGACCAACCAGCCACCCGCCGCCCCCAACGCCACCCTCAACACCCAGGCCACCCCCGGCGAAGGACAGACCGAGGCCGCCAACAAGCTCAGCAGCCGCGCCACCCGCAATTACGAACTCGACCGTTCGGTGCGTTACGAGCGGCGTGCGGTGGGTGGCGTGCAGCGCGCCAGCGTGGCGGTGGTGATCAATGAGCGCCCCGCGCCGCCACCGGCCGATGGCTCCACCCCCGCTCCCGACGCGCCCAAAACCGTGCCCTACACCCCGGAAGAATTGGCTCGCTTCCAAGACTTGGTCAAAGGTGTGATCGGCTTTGATCAAGGCCGTGGCGACGTGGTGTCGGTGGTGCCGGCCCGCTTTGAAGAAACGGTCGTCGACGACGGCATTCCTTGGTACATGCAGAACGACGTGCACCTGGCCTTCAAGAGCGGATTGCTCGCGCTCATGTTCATCATCTTCCTGCTGGTGGTGGTGCGTCCCATCCTCAAGGCCATGGGCATCGGTATGAAGCCCAAGGAAGAGGCCACCACCGAAGCCGCCCCAGTGCCCGCCGATGGCGAGCTGACCGAAGAAGACATGCGCATGATCCAGATCGGCGAGGGCGAGACCTTGGAGGAAATCAAGGCCAAGCTCAAGCCCAAGAAGTCCAGCATCTCCATCGACATGCTCGACACCGCCAACACCTACGACGACAAGGTGGCCCTCATTCGCATGCTGGTGGCCGAAGACTCGGGTCGGGTGGCCAATGTGCTCAAGGGCATGATCCGCGTCTGATCGTCTGAGGTAACCGACATGGCTGACAAAAAAGAGTCGAAAGACAAACCCAAAGACGACAAAAAGGCCGAAGTCAAACCGGCCGCACCCCCGCCCATCCCCGAGCTGGTGATGACCGAGGAGCTCAAAGCCGAGCTCGAGGCCCTCACCGGCACCCAACGGGCAGCGGTGTTGATGTTGCTGCTGGGTGAACAGCAGGCCGCTGAAATCATCCGCTACCTCAACCCCAAGGAAGTGCAAGCGCTGGGTGCCGCCATGGTGCAGGTGGCCGATCTGTCGCAAGAAGCGGTCAACATCGTGTTGGACGACTTTGTGGCCACGTTGAAAAAACAAACCAGTTTGGGCTTGGGCACGGGCGACTATGTCGAAAAAGTGCTCAAGCGCGCGCTGGGCGACGACAAGGCGGCCTCGGTGCTCAGCCGCATCATGCCGGGGCAGGGCAGCAAAGGGCTGGAAATCCTCAAGTGGATGGACGCTCGCTCCATCGCCGACATGATTTACGGCGAACACCCACAGGTCACCGCCATCATCTTGTCGGTGCTGGAATACGACGTGGCCGCCGACGTGATGAGCTATTTGCCGCCTGAAGGGCGCGCTGAAATCCTCCAGCGCGTGGCCAGCTTGGAGACGGTCCAGCCGTCGGCCATGGAAGAGCTTGAAGCGATCATGAAGAAGCAGTTCGCTTCGAACTCGTCTGCCAAGTCGTCGAGCTTTGGCGGCATCAAGGCCGCAGCCAAGATCATGAACTTCGTCAAGGTCGATTTGGAGTCCAAGATCATGGGCGGCCTGGCGCAACTCGATCCGGACCTGATGCAGAAGATCCAGGACAACATGTTTGTGTTCGAGAACCTTTCGGGTGTCGACAACCGTGGCATCCAGACGTTGATGCGCAACGTTGAATCGGATCTGCTCATGACCGCGCTCAAGGGGGCACCCGACTACGTCAAGGACAAGTTCTTCGACAACATGTCGGCACGCGCTCGGGTCATGTTCATCGACGAAATGGAAGCCAAAGGCCCGCTGCGACTGGCCGATGTGGAGGAGGCGCAGAAGCAGGTCATTCGCATCGCGCGCAAGCTGTCCGACGCTGGCGAGATGATGCTGGCGGGTCGAGGAGACGATTTTGTTTGAGTCCCGTTCACCCACCGGCGCACCCCCCGTGTGGGTGCCGACGCCATTGCTGCAAGGCAAGAACAGCCCGCGCTTTGTCCGGGTGGAGTGGGACGAGAAGCGGGTTGATGAGTTTGGTCCCTGGCGTTTGGGACCGGCGGCCGATCCCACGGTGGTGCAGGCCGACGCCAATGCCGTTGATGCAGGCGCAGACCCAGAGGTCGGCGATGGTGTGTTAAGTCTGGGCGACGACCCCGCTGCGGTGAGGCCAGACCAAGAAAGCACACCACAAGAGGCGGAGCCGCCCGTCGAGGACAACGCCGGTGTGTCCACCGAAGAGCTGATCGCTGTGGAAGTACAGGCTTATGAGCGTGGACTGGCCGAGGGGCGCGCCCAAGTGCAAGCCGAGATGGAGGCTGAGCGCGCGCGCGACCGCGAGCTGCTGCGCCACATCGCCATCGAATGCAAGGGCTTGGCCGAACACCCGCAACGCTTGGGTGAGCCGCTGCGCCGCTTGGCCCTGCACCTGGCCGAGCAACTGGTGCGCGCCGAGCTGCAGACCTCGGGGCAGGCGGTGAGCCAATTGGTGGAGCAACTGGTGGCACAGCTCGACGGCGCCGAGCCGGTGGTGGTTCACCTCAACCCTGGCGACTGGGATCGGGTGCGTGCCCTGCAAGGCGATCCCCAGCCTGGCATGCAGTGGGTGCCCGATCCGGAGCTGCAGCCTGGCAGCGTGCGCGTGCGCGCCAACGACACGGCGGTGGAAGACCTGATCGAGCACCGCTTGGAAGCCCTGGCCGATCAGCTGTTGCTGGCACCGCAGGCGCGTGCCAAGGTCGGCCAACGCGCCACCCGTCGCCGTCCATCGGTCGCCGATGTCGAAGATGTGCAAGACGTGTCCGCCAAGCCCGCGCGCGCGCGCCGCCCTAAAACCGATGTGGAGGATGTATGAACACTGCCAAATGTCACGCCACACCGAGGACGTGTGCATGAACGGTTTTGCGGATCAGGTCGACCAGCTGCTGGGTCAGCTGCGCGCGCCGCAGCCCCAGAAAACCGGCACCCTGGTGCGATTGGTGGGCCTGCGCATGGAAACGCGCGGCATCATGGCCCCGCTGGGCGCCGCCTGCGAGGTCTGCAGCCCCGGCGGCGAACGCGTTGAGGCCGAGGTGGTGGGCTTCAACGACCAGACCTTGTTTTTGATGCCTTTCACCGAGCCACAAGGGATTGGCCCCGGCGCCACGGTGCGGGTCATCAGCAACACCGCCAGTGTGCGCTTGGGCAACGCTTTGCTCGGCCGCGTCATCGACGGCCGTGGCATGCCACTGGACGGCAAACCCGCCCCTGTGTGCGACGACCAGCTGAGCCTGCTGGGTCGCCCGCTCAACCCGATGGAACGCGGCCCGATCCGCGAGGTGTTGGACGTCGGCGTCAAAGCCATCAATGGCATGCTCACCATTGGCTGCGGTCAGCGCATCGGCTTGGTGGCGGGGTCTGGCGTGGGCAAAAGTGTGCTGCTGGGCATGTTGACCCGATTCACCCAGGCCGATGTGGTGGTGATCGGTCTGATCGGCGAACGCGGGCGTGAAGTGCAGGCGTTTATCCAAGAGTCGCTGGGCGAAGAGGGCATGGCCAAATCGGTGTTGGTGGCCGCGCCTGCCAACGTGTCACCGGTGCTGCGTCTCAAAGCCACCCACCTCACCCATGTGATCGCCGAATACTTTCGCGACCAAGGCAAAAACGTGCTGATGTTGGTCGACAGCCTGACCCGCGTGGCCCACGCGCAGCGCGAGATTGGTCTGGCCGTGGGTGAGCCGCCGACCGCCAAGGGCTATCCACCGTCGGTGTTTGCCTTGTTGCCAAACCTGATCGAGCGCGCCGGTGTGGGCCGACAGGGGTGGGGCTCCATCACCGCCATCTACACCGTGCTGGCCGAGGGCGACGACGGCAACGACCCGATTGTTGACATCGCGCGCGCTTCGCTTGACGGCCAAGTCATGCTCTCACGTCAGTTGGCCGATGCCGCGCACTACCCTGCGATTGATCTCAACGGGTCCATCTCGCGGGTCATGCCGAATTTGGTCGACGCCGACTCGCTGAAAAAAGCCAACCGCTTTCGGCGCCTGTGGTCGCTCTACCAGCAAAACCAAGACCTGATCCAGGTGGGCGCCTACGTCAGCGGCTCCAACCCAGACCTGGACGAGGCCATTCGCCTGCGGCCCATGATGGAGACGTTTTTGCGCCAAGACATGCACGCCAGCCTAGGCTATGGCGACTGCTTGCGCAGCGTCAACGACATGATGAGCCCGTCCGCTCAGCCATAAAGGACTCGCCATGACCGCCTCTACTCCCACCCGTCCTTGGCATTTGCTCGCTGAAAAGGCTCAGCGCGCAGCCGAGGACGCTCGGCAAGCGCTTCAAGCCTGTCTGGACAAACTCAACCAGCTGCAATCCGCCGAGCAGCGTCTCAGTGGCATGCTCAGCGACTACCGTCACCGCCATCAGCAACAGTTGCGAGATGGTCAACTCATGAGTGACCAGATCAACAGCCAACGGTTTATCCAACAACTGCAACAGCTGCACTTTCATGCCATGCGCGAAGTGGCGCAATGCCGTGTGCAGCGCGATCAGTTGCAGCAGCAACTGATCGCCGCCCAGCTGGAGCTCGACAAAATGAGAAAACTGGTCGAGCAAGAGCAGCAACGCGTGGCACGCAAGGGGGAAAAAGCCGAAGCCAAACGCCTCGACGAGATGGCCGTGATGCGGTTCCGTGTTCAAGAGGTGTGACGATTGATAAATAAAATGTCAGACCTGATTAGCTGTTGATCGTGTCTGTAAAATAGACGGGAGACGCGTGTTGTTGTTCTCGCGTTTTCCTGCTTGAGGGTATTTTTTATCAGTTTGAAGGATTTCTGCAGTCCGCTGATGAGTACTCTTTTAGGCGTAAAACATCTGATGAGTAGATTTCAAACCACTAAATTAACCACGACTTTCCTCGTGGTGGTGTGAACTATTTGACGATGGGGGGTCCGCGGCAACATCAGTGGATGGTCGGTGTTCTCGTTTTGACAAAGGTGTGGCAATATTGGGAAGTTCCATGTGTTCCCGCATATTTGTCAAGTCGGGTGGCCGATAATCGGTTTTTCAGTTTGTGACAAAAAAGTCAACGGACCACAAGGGTGGTGATCACCGGGAACCGCAGTCCATCTGTCGGTCAGGCACTTGGCGGTGTGTGGCGTCGACAGGTACATCGTCAAAGATGACTTCTTAGTAGAATAGTTTTATGGCAACCAAAACCTCTCTCGAAGCGCAGAACGACTTCTGCGGCACCTTCTTCGCAGCCAAGCTGCTTGGCCTGTCGGTGGGCACCGTGCAGTCATTGGTGGAGCGCGGCGAGCTCGAGGCGTGGAAGACCAAAGGCGGTCACCGGCGCATTTCTCTGCAGTCGGTGCGTGACTACCAAGCACGCAACGGTTTGCAAACCCAGTTCGGCGTGACCAGCCAGGGCCTGCTCAAGGTGCTGGTGGTGGACGACGACCAGATCAGCTTGGAGCTGATTCGTACAGCCGTCAACAAATGGCAGCTGCCGCTGGACTGCACCGTCATGCCGTCGGCCATGGAAGCCCTGATCGACATCAACAGCTTGCGCCCGCAGGTGTTGCTGACCGATCTGAACATGCCTGGCGTGGACGGTTTTGCGCTGCTCAAAACCTTGCGCAGCAACCCGGTATTCGCCCACATGGTGCTGGTGGCCGTCACCGCCATGCCCGACGAAGACATCGCCAAGCGCGGTGGTTTGCCTGAGCACACGGTGCTGGTGCGCAAGCCGCTGGACATGCACTGGTTGCACGGCTTCATGACCGCCCTGGTGGCCGACCGGCAACTGAAAAACGTCGAAGCCGTGGCCGATTGAGCGTCGCGCGCCTCCACTGCACAACGGACCTTCGGGTCCGTTTTTGTTTTGTCGCGTGGCCGACAGCTTGACCTCGTTCCGAGGGTAGTCTTCTATTGCCATGCGCGATGGCGCCCGATACATTGCTTCTTGATCGCCAACTGTTAACAGTTAACCAAGGAGACACCGATGAAACGACGCCAATTTCTGGCCACGGCCCCGGCTTTGCTGGCCGCTCCAGCGTGGGTGCGCGCACAGGGCTATCCCACCAAAAACATCCGCTATGTGGTGCCCGTGGCGGCAGGCGGCGGCAGCGACATGGTCGGGCGTACCGTCACCGATCGCTGGGGCAAGGTACTGGGCAAGTCGTTTGTCGTGGAAAACCAGGGCGGCGGCGGCGGTGTGATCGCCTGCCAGACCGTCATGCGCGCTGCGCCCGATGGCTACACCTTGTTGCAGGGGTATGTGGCCACTCACGGCACCAGTCCGGCCACCCGCAAGCTGCCGTACGACGCCATCAAGGATTTCACGCCCATTGGCATGATCGGCGCTACGCCTAACGTATTGGTAGTGAACGCCAACTTGCCTGCGGCCAATATGAAGGAGTTGGTCGCGTATCTGCAAAAAAACCCAGGGCGTACCAGCTACGGCTCGGCGGGTGCGGGGTCGCTCACGCACTTGTCGATGGAGCTGTTCAAACAACAAATCAACAGCTTCATGGTGCACATTCCCTACCGAGGCATCGCGCCCGCCTTTACCGACTTGATCGCGGGCCAAACACAGGCCATGTTCCCGGGCTTGGCGGCGGCCATGCCCCACATCCGCGGTGGTCGGGTGCGGGCGATTGCTGTGACGGGCAAATCGCGCCACCCCTTGTTGCCGGACGTGCCGACCATGGACGAGGTGGGTTTCAAAGGCTTTGATGCCGAGCAGTGGTATGGCGTGGTGGGCCCAGCCGGCATGCCAGCACCCGTGGTGGCCCAGCTCAACGACAGCTTGGCGCAAATCCTGCGGGCTCCCGATTTGCGTGAGAAGCTGTCGGTGGAGGCGATTGAACCCGCCCCGATGAACCCGGCAGCGTTTGGTCAATACATCCAAGCCGACCTGCGCCGTTGGACCAAGCTGGCCCAAGACCGCAAAATCAATCTCGACGCTTGAGCGCGGGCGGTGGCTGGGCCTTCACCCAGCCGCTGCTGAGCATCCATTGGGCGAGCCAGCGGGTGAAAAAAATGGTGAGCACAATCCGCAGCAAGTGAAAGGCGGTGACCACTGGCGCACCCAGTCCAAAGGCTTTGGCAATCATGCCCATTTCGGCCATGCCGCCCGGTGCCATGGCGATGAAGGTCGTCATCACCGGCAGACCAGACGCCCACGAGATCAGCCACGCCGTGGGCAGACAGGCGGCCAAGATGCCCAGCGTCACCAAGCCCGAGTGGAGCAACCAACGCGGTGCGCGCTGAAAAAACGACCGCGTGAGGTACTGGCCCAGCGCCCAGCCGATCAGCACTTGGGCGCCCACCGGCAGCGCGTCGGGCAGTCGACCCGCAGAACCCCAGACCGCCCACACCACACCGACCACCAGCGGACCGAGCAACCACGGATTGGGAACGCGGATGCGGTTCAGCGCCAACGCTACCAACGCGGCCACGGCCAACAGCGGCGGCCACACTTCTAGCGGAAGCTCCGCCACGCCAACGGGCGTCCAGCCCAAGGGTTGCCCGAGCGCCCAGGCCAGCGCGGTGGCGCTGGTGGTGACCAACATGATGCGCAAGGCGTGGGCCGAGGCCACCGCCGCCGCGTCGGCCCCGGCGCGTTGGCTCTGCAAGGACATTTCAGCCGATGCGCCAAGCGCTACCGCATAGACGGCGGTGGGGCCATCTACCCCGGCCAGCCGCTGCAACAGGGGTGCAGCCAACACCGACAAGGCCAGCGCAGTGAGCGCTCCGACCAACACCCAGGGCGCCAAGGTGCCGAGTTGGCCCAACACCTCAGGGGTGAAATACAGACCAAGGCCGACACCAATGACGCCTTGGGCGGTGCGGCGCCAGCTTGAGGGCTGTGGCAAAGTGTGGTTGCGCCAGAGCGACCACAGCCCCACGCCCAACATGGAGCCCAGCACCCAGGCCAGCGGCATGTGCACCGCGTGGGCCAGCGCACCGCCCGCGCTGGCCACGCCCAGGCCAATCAGCCTTTGGCGCCCCTTCATGCCGATGGATCAGCTGCCCAGGTAGGTGCCCCCATTGAGGTGCAGCACCTGTCCTGTGACAAAGCGGGCTTGTGGGCTGGCCAGCCACGCCACCATATCGGCCACTTCTTCGGGTGTTCCACGCCGCCCCAGCAAAGGGTGGTGCACGCTGTGGTGCTGCGGTGCGGTGGGTGAGCTGCTGCTGTTGCGGGCGGTGGCGATCATGCCCGGCGACACACAGTTCACCGTGATCTGCTGCGGCGCCAGATCGTGCGCCAGCGCACGGGTCAAGCCCACCAAACCCGCTTTGGCGGTGACCACATGCACCCGGTTCAGCGCGCCGGTGTGAGCGGTCAGGCCACCGATGTTGATGACCGCTGCGCGGTCCGAACGGCCCAGCATGGCCATGGCGGCTTGGGTGCAGAAAAAAGCGCCATCCAGCACCACCGACAGGGTGTGGCGCCATTCGCGCGCGCCCAATTCGGCCAGCGGCGCCTCGCGGCGCACAGCGGCGTTGTTCACCAGCACATCGAGCCGGCCCATGCGCGCCTGGACCTCGGCCATCATGTGAACCACCGCGTCTTGGTCGGTCACGTCGGCCACCAGCAGCTCGGCCTTGGCGCCTTGGGCGCGCAGTTCATTGACCACGGCTTCGCCTTCGTGCACGCTGCTGCGCACATTCACCGCCACCGCAAAGCCGTCGCGGGCCAGCGCGAGTGCGATGCTGCGACCGATGTTGCGGCCAGCCCCGGTGACCAGTGCCACGGGTGGGGAGGATGTGTTCATGTCAGGTTCTCCAAGGCCAGCAGCGACCAGTCGGGGGAGCCGTCGCGCAGCAGCGAGGGCAGTTGTTGCAGCAGCCGTTCGGCGCAGTCTGCACCCAAGCCGCCGTGGCGCACATTGGCGCGGAATTTGTGGGCCAAATCTTCATCGCTCAGCGGGTGATCGGCACCGCCCTTGAAATAGCCCTGTCGTTCTTCGAGCACGCGGCCATCGCGCAGGGTGGCACGGATGTGTCCGATGAACTGTTTGGGATAGGGGTTGTCTGGATCAACGCGGTAGCGCACCTTGGCGGCCACACCGCGCAGGTCATCGCGCTGCACCATGGCGTCGGTGTAGACCGACAGACCGGCGTCGTCAAGCACCAGCCCCGCCGCAATCGCATAGGGGATGCTGAACTTGGCGGCGTAGGCGTTGGGCGGAGACGCTTTGAGCGCCAGCGGTTCCCAGAGCCGGTGCACGATGCCTTCGGCGGTGTCGCACTCGATGAGCGCGATGTCCTTTGCCTGCACACCCTGGCGGCGCAGCGCGCGCGCGCAGTCGATGTAGGGATGCGCCATGGTGCCGCAGGCGTAGGGTTTGAACGCGATGTGGTGCCACCACCAGTCTTCGCCATAGCCCGCCAGCATGGCTTCGAAGTCGCCGTGGCTGGTGTTGGCAAAACCGTGAAACAGTCCGTGGGTGCCTTCGAACACGGTGAGCGGTCCCACAAAACCCGCTTGCGCCAAGCGCACCGCGCGGTAGCCCGACTGCGCGGCCCAGCCCGGGTGCATGCGTTTGGTCCACGAGCCGTCGGCCAAGTATTCGATGATGCCGCTGGCCATGCTGCCGGCCAAGCCCAAAGCGTGGGTCATCACGCGCTCATTGACCCGCATGGCCGCCCCGACACCGGCCACCGCCCCCATGGCGCCAAAAATGGCGGTGGGATGAAAGCCGGCTTTGTGCACCTTGGTGGGCGCCACCGCACACAGGCGACACATGACCTCCACACCGGTGGCGATACCGCGCAGCACCTCTTCGCCGCTCAACCCGTGGCGCTGGGCGGCGGCCAACACGGCTGGCACGATCACCGCACCGGCGTGCACTGGCCCGCCTTCATAGGTGTCGTCAAAGTCCTCGCCGTGCGCGGCAATGCCGTTCACAAACGCGGCGGCTTCCACACCCCATTCGCCCGCATGGCCCATGGCGGTGCACACACCGGCCTGCTCGGTGGCGGCCAGGGCGGCTTGCACATAGGTTTCACCGCGCGCCGCCAAACAAATGCCGACCACGTCCGTCAGCAATCGCTCGGCCGTGCGGCGCGACTGAGGGTGTTGCTCGGGTTGGCTCTGGGCGATCGCCTGCGCCAAGCGCTGGGAAATAGTGGCTGCGCTCATGGTTTTTTCCCACCCCAAAATTCTTTCCAGCCGGTGTAGAGCGTCAACACCAAGGCCAGTGCCAGCAAGCCAGCCGAGACCGGATCGGTCACAAAAATGCTGTGTTCACCGCCGGAGATCAGCAAGCTGCGGCGGTAGTTCGACTCGATGAGGTAGCCCAGCACCAATCCGAGCACCAGCGGCAGCACCGGAATGCGCAGCAAGCGCATGGCATAACCCAGCACACCAATGGCCAGCACCAGCGCGAGTTCCAGCACGCTTTGGTGAATCGCGTACACCCCGGTCATGACCAGCGCCAAGATCGCAGCCATGAGGTACGGCTTGGGCCGGTTCACCAGCCAGATGCACGGTGTCAGCACCAACATGCCCAGAATCACCATGGCGATGTTGGCCAGCAGCAGTCCCCCGTACAGGCCGTGAATCACCTCAGGTGCTTTCTCGAACAGCATGGGGCCGGGCTGCAGGCCATGGATCAAAAAGCCACCCATCAAGATGGCCGCTGAGTTGGAGCCCGGAATGCCCAAGCTCAAGAGCGGCACCAGTGCGGTGGCGGTGACCACGTTGTTGGCCGATTCCGGGCCGGCCACGCCTTCGGGCGAACCTTTGCCAAATTCCTCGGGGTGCTTGGACCAGCGCTTGGTTTCCGAATAGGTCATGAATGCCGCCACCGTTCCACCGGCGCCCGGCGTGACGCCTTCCACCGTACCCACCACCGAACCGATCATCTGCGGTTTCCAAATGCGCTTCCACATCGCCAGATCGGGCAGCACCAGTCGCGAAACCTTGATCATCTTCTCGCGCGCCACCTCCGGTTCGCTGATTTGCACCAGCATCTCAGTCACCGCAAACAGGCCCACCATCACCAAAATCGGCTTGATGCCATCCAACAACTCGGGCGAGCCAAAGGTGAAGCGGGCCACCCCCGACACCGGATCGCTGCCGATGAAGGCGAGCATCAACCCGATGCAGGTGGCGATCAGCCCGCGCAGCAACGAACCACCCGACAAACCGGCGATCACCGACAGACCCAACACCCCCAGCGAGAAGTACGCCGCCGGCGTGAAGGCCAACGCAATTTGCGCCAGCGATTCGGTAGCCAGTACCAACACCAACAGGCCCACCAAGCCACCGACCAAGCCCGACATCAGCGAGATACCCAGTGCCTCACCGGCTTTGCCTTGGCGCGCCATCTCGTAGCCGTCGATCACCGTCGCAGCCGCCGCATTGGTGCCGGGCGTTCGGATCAGAATGGCCGGGATGGAGCCGCCGTACTCGGCACCGACGTAGACGCTGGCCAGCAGCACAATCGCCACCGTGGGCTCCATGCCCACTGTGAAGGGCAGCAACAAGGCCATGGCGATGGAGGGCGATATGCCTGGCAAAGCGCCGCCCAACATGCCCCACAACACCCCGCCAAAAGCGGCGGCCAGCACCGACAGCGAGGCCAGGGCCCCCACCGTGCTCAAAAAACTGTCCATGTCAACCTTTCTGCGCTGGGCTCACGCGCCCAGCAGCCCGGCAGGCAAACGCACCTGCAGCACCCGATCAAAGGTGAACCACAGCAAGGGTCCACCCACCGCCGCCACCAGCAGCACCGTGCGGTGCGCGCGCGCACCCGCTAGCCAGGCCACACCCGCCATCAGCAGCGGCATGGCCAGCAAGTAGCCCAGCACGGGCAGGGCCGCGACGTAGGCGGCCAGCAAGACCAGCAGACTGAGTGCCATGCGGTGCATGGGCCAGTTAGGGGCGCCGTCTTCGGGCGCTGGCGCTTGCCACGAGCGCCACAGACCCTTGACCGTCAAGCCGGCACCGGCGAGCAGCATCAGGCCACCAATCGCGCCGGGCACCCCGCCAGCGCCCACCGCATCGGACAGCAGGCTGTTCTCGATGCTGTGGGCCTGCTGGCGGTAGAGGCCACCGAACACCATCGCCACCACACCGGTGGCGCTGTCGCGCCCATGCGGATGGGCTTGTGCGTCCGATCCGCTCATTTCAGTAAGCCCAGCTCTTTGAAAGCTTCCGTCGTTTCAGCGGCCACCTCGGCGGTGAACTTGCGCGCCGCTTCACGCCCCATAACAATGGGAGTGAGCTGCTCGCGTGTGTACTCGGCTTTGTAAGCGGGCAACTCCACCACGCGGCGCAGGGCCGATTCCCAGGCCGCTGCCACGTTGTCGGGCACACCTTTGGGGCCGGCAATGCCGCGGAACTTGCGCACCACCACGTTAAAGCCCTGTTCCTTGGCGGTTGGCAGCTGAGGCAGGCCGGGCAAGCGGTTCTCTGAGAGTGTGGCCAAGAGGCGGATCTTGCCGGCTTCGAGTTGCGCGGCGAGTTCCTGCATTTCACCAACGCCGATGTCGTACGTGCCGTTGAGCACGCCGATCATTTGGTCGGCACCGCCGTCGTGGCTGACGATGGGCACTTTCACATTGGCGGCGCGCGCCAGCCGCTCCATGGCGATGCGCTCTAACGAGGCCGGGTTGGACGCGCCCCAGCGCGCCTTGCCCGGTGTGCGGGCGTTGTTCACCGCGTCGGTCAGCGTGCGAAAGGGCGAATCGGCGCGGGTGTAAATCAGCTCCGGGTCCAGAAACACGATGGCGATGGGGTCCAGTGCGTCGTAACCCACCGCCGGTTTGGACAGCAGCGTGGTTTGGATGTAGGTGGGCGTGGTGCCGTAGAAGATCGAGCCATCTGCCGCCCCTTTGGCCACATGGGCCACCGCCGTGGCACCGCTGCCACCGCGGATGTTTTCCACCGCGAAGTTGGTTTTGATGATGCCGTTGAGGTGTTTGCTCAGGTCGCGCAAAAACACATCGGTGCCGCCCCCGGGGCTGGAGTGGGTGACCAAGGTCACCCGGCTCACTGGGTAATCGATGGCCTGTTGCGCCAAGGCCAGTGTGGGGGCCATCAGGCTTAGGCCAGCGGCCTGGATCAGTTCACGACGTCGCATGGTGTTGTCTCCTGTTGTGGTTGGGACCGAAAAAACCGCTTCACTGGCGCTGGGTCAGGTGCGCCAGCACCGTTTGCACATTGCCTTCGCTGGCCAGGCGCATGCAGGTGTCAAATCCAGCGTGGGCCGCCGCCTCGCCGATCACAGGGGCGCTCTGGTCGACAAACTTCGCCCGCAGCTGTTCATTGCTCATGGGGCGCTCCAGGCTGCCAATCGCGTGTTCAACAAAAATGTGCAGCTCGCGGCCGTCGGTGGTGCGCACGGTGGCGTCGACCGACGCTTCGTGGATGGACGGATCGACGATCAGCGTGACCTTGTCGCGCAGGGCCACGGTCTGGGGGTCGGTCACAAATTCGTCGGCGTATTCGTGCTCGCCGGCGCGTCCGCGGATGAAGGCCGCCGCGCACGAGTGGTAGACGCTGAACTTGGCCTGCAAGCCGTCGGTCGGCGTCTTTTTGCCGGTGAGCTCCTGCACCAGCGGGTGCGCGCGCAGCGTCACGCTGGCCACCTGATCGGGCTGCAGGCGGTGTTGTTCGCGCAGCTGCACACAAGCGTCGATGGCGGGGTGGATCACGATGCCACAGGCAAAAGGCTTGTAGGTGTTGAGCGCGATTTCCCAGCGCTGGCCCAGGTGCTCGGTGATTTCGGCCCAATCGGTTTTGTCGGAAAACACCTGCATCAAACCGCGTGGCGCTTCGAGCGCACGCTTGGAGGCGGTGTAGCCGTGTTGCGCCATGAGCGCGGCCATCAGGCCGGCCTTGGCGGCGCCGCCGGGGTGAAACGGCTTGGTCATGGTGCCGAACTGCTCGCGCAGGCCCACCGGCTGTGAAGCCGCAATGCCCAGCGCCATTTGGGTGCGCGCGGCGTCGAGCTTGAGCAAGCGGGCGCAGGCCGCAGCGCTGCCCAACATGCCGGTGGAGCCGGTGATGTGCCATCCCCGGTCGTAGTGGTGCGGGTACACCGCGTTGCCCACCCGGCACGAGACCTCAATGCCCAACACCAGCGCGTCGATCAACTCGCGCCCGCTGCTGCCCAGGTGCTCGCCCAGCGCCAAGATGGCCGAGGCCACCGGGCCAGCGGGGTGGATGATGGTTTTGAGGTGGGTGTCGTCGAAATCGAAGGTGTGTGAGCTGATGCCGTTGAGCAAAGCGGCGTTGGCGATGTCCACCCGCTCGCGCCGGCCCAACACGCTGGCCTGGGGCGCGGGTTGCAGCACCTGCACCGCCGCCAGCGCAGCTTGCAAGGTCTCGTGTTGCGAGGGGCCGACCGCGCAACCCGCCCAGTTGGCAAAGGTGCGGTGGGCTTGGGCTTCCACCTCGTCGCCCCAGCCGCGAGATGGGTGCTCGGCCACCATCTGGGCCAGCATCTGGGTGACGGGAGGGGCGTTGTGGTCGGCGTTGACGTGTGTGTTGCGTGCCATGACAGCAAAAAATCAAAAGGACGATGGAGGTCCCATTGTGCTTGTTAACTGAAAACTGTCAACAGTTTGGGTGTGTGCTTGACTGCCCTGGGTTGTCACCTGCGGGGCAGGGCGGAGGCGTCCGTGGGGCGCAGACGCTGCGCAGTGTTGGGGGCCTCAGGCGGCGTGTTCTATCGCCTTGGCCAACCGGTCCCAGCCTTTGTTGACGTGTTGGGTCAGGGCTTTTTCGGCGGCGTTGGCGTCGCGTTTGGCCAGTGCGTCGACTATTCGGCGGTGTTCGGCGTTGGAATGCTGCAGGCTGCCTTGTTGCACCAGACCTCGGCGACGAAACAGGTGGGTCTGGTTCACCACCGACAGGTAAAAACCTGCCAGCTTGGGGTTGGCGGCGATGTCCATCAGCCGCTCATGGAAGTGCAGGTTGAGCTGGTAATAACGCGGCATGTCCTGCTGGCCGGCTGCGGCCTCCATGGCGTCGAGTTGGGCTTGCAGCTCCGCCACCTCACCGTCTGTGATGCGCTGGGCGGCCAGCTTGCCGATCAGGCCCGACAGCGCTGCGCGCACCTCGTAGAGCTCGCGCGCATCGTCGAGCGTCATTTCGCGCACAAACACGCCTTGGTTCACCGCGCTCACCAGCAGCCCGGCTTCTTCTAGGCTGCGGCAGGCCTCGCGCACCGGACCCCGACTCACGCCCAAGCGCGCTGCCAATTCGCTTTCGTTGATGCGGTCGCCCGCCTGCAATTCACCCGAAGCGATGAGCTGCGCGATCTCGTCGCGCACGATGGTGGTGAGGGTGCGGGAACGCCGCTGGGTGATCTGCTGCAGAGCCGAGGAGGACGGGGTGGCTTTCATGCGGCGGGATTCTATTACCCGAGCGCTTGGCGTGGGCACCAAGCGTTGGCGGAGACGGTGAGATTCGAACTCACGGACCCTTTCGAGTCGGCGGTTTTCAAGACCGCTGGATTAAACCACTCTCCCACGTCTCCGCAAAGCCAGCATTCTAGCGCGCTCGCCACGGGTTCAGGCCGCCGCAGGGGCGCTCAGCATGCCGCGTTCTTCAATAAACCGCACCACCGCGTCCACCCCGGCTTGGGTTTTGAGGTTGGTCATGACCCAAGGGCGGCGCGTGGCATCGGGCCGCATGCGCGCGGTGTCGGCTTTCATGACCTCGAGGTCGGCGCCCACATGCGGCGCGAGGTCGGTTTTGTTGATCACAAACAGATCGCTTTTGGTGATGCCGGGGCCGCCTTTGCGCGGGATTTTTTCGCCAGCGGCCACGTCGATCACATAGATGGTCAGGTCGGACAGTTCGGGGCTGAAGGTCGCGGCCAGGTTGTCGCCGCCGCTTTCAATGAACACCACATCGGCGTTCGGAAACTGGGCCAGCATCCGGTCGATGGCTTCGAGGTTGATCGAGGCGTCTTCGCGGATGGCGGTGTGGGGGCAGCCACCAGTTTCCACGCCCATGATGCGTTCGGCCGGCAGAGCGCCACTCACCGTGAGCAGCCGCTGGTCTTCTTTGGTGTAGATGTCGTTGGTGATGGCGACCAAGTCGTAGCGCTCGCGCATGGTTTTGCAGAGCATCTCCAGCAGCGTGGTTTTGCCAGAGCCCACCGGGCCGCCAATGCCCACGCGCAACGGGGGCAGCGCTTTGCTGCGGTGGGGAATGTGGTGCAGGGCAGGGGTGTTCATGATCGGAACAAGCGTGAGTATTGGGTTTCGTGGCGGGCCGACAAAATCGCCAACCCAGGGGTGAAGCATTGGCGCTGGGGCTCGGTGGTGTGCAGCGCGATCTGCACGGCGGTGGGAATGTGGTCGACCAGTTGCGCCAAGATGCGCTGCCCCGCGCTTTGGCCCAGCGGCACCGCCTTGATGGCGGCCTGCACAGCGTTTTCGGCCCAAGCAAAGGCGTGGGTGTGCAAGGTGTCGGCGAGCGACACACCGCTGTGGGCGGCCAGGCAGGCTTGCACCAACGGGTAAGTGGGCTCGACCAATGCGGCCTCGACCAGCGCGGTGCGCGCCGCTTCGGCCACGGGTTGCTGACCGGACGCAAACAGCTGCGCCCACACCTGCAGCGAGCGGCCCATTTGCACCGTTTGCTGGCGCAGCTCGGCGCTTTCGCGGGTGTGCAGCACCCAGTCGTTGAGGGCGCGAACCCGCTGCCAGTCGCGCGCCTGCCAAGCTGGATAAGCGTGCGCCTGCACCGCAAGTTCGCTGCGCGCTTGGCTCAGGTGCAATTGGTCGACCAGCCAGTGCGCGGCGCTGGCCTCGTGGTGCACCCAGCCGGCGTGCACCGCCGCCTCCAGCCCTTCGGAATAGGAGAAACCGCCCACCGGCAAGGTGGGCGAGGCCATCCACAGCAGCTGCAGCAGGCCGGTGGCGTCAGTGCTCATGCGGGTGGTCACCGTGATCGTGGCCGTGGTGGTGAGCGTGCCCGTGGCCACCGCCGTGCCCGCCCGCATGTCCCCCATAAGCGCCGCCTTCGGGCTCAAACGGCGCGTTCACCTCGGCCACGTTCAGGTGCATGGCGCGCAGCATGTCGGCCAGCACATGGTCGGGCTCGATCTTCAGGTGGTCGGGTCGCAGTTCGATCGGCACATGGCGGTTCCCCAGGTGGTAGGCGGCGCGCATCAGGTCGAACGCGGCATCGTGCGTGTGACCATGGTGGGGGTCGGTGCAGGCGCTGATGCGCAACACCGCCTGTGGCGCGGCGGCCACCGCCACCAGCGTGCCACACAGGCACAGCAGCACATCGCCGTCACGCAGCACTGCGCCGCGCGGCAGAAACACGCCCACCCGCTGGCCGTCGGTGGTGTCGGCAAAAAAGCGGCTTTTTTGGCGCAAGTCCCAGTCCAGCACCAGGCGCGGTGCGCGGCGCACCAGCACCGGCGCCAGGCCTTGGCCTTGGGGAATACAACGGGCGGCTTGCAGCATGGTGTTCAGAACAAAAAGTAACGCTGCGCCATCGGCAAGCGGGTGGCCGGCTCGCAGGTCAGCAGCGCACCGTCGGCGCGCACGGTATAGGTTTGGGCGTCGATCTCGATCTTGGGCAAATAGTGGTTGTGCACCATGTCGGCCTTGGTGACGCGGCGGCAACCTTGCACCGCCACCGTGGTTTTGGCCAGGCCGTAGCGCTGCGCCACTCCAGCAGCTTGGGCGGCCTGCGACACAAAGGTGAGGCTGCCTTGGGCCAGCGAACCACCGAGTGCGCCAAACTGCGGCCGGTAGTGCACCGGCTGCGGCGTGGGAATCGATGCATTGGGGTCGCCCATGGCGGCCAGCGCGATGCTGCCGCCCTTGAGTACCACCGTGGGTTTGACGCCAAAAAAGGCCGGCTTCCACACCACGATGTCGGCCCATTTGCCGACTTCGAGCGAGCCGACCACATGCGAGATGCCGTGGGCAATCGCCGGGTTGATGGTGTATTTGGCGATGTAGCGTTTGATGCGCGCGTTGTCG
>JACCDG010543387.1_pt1 | contig 23755 bp, 27 predicted proteins | sample 7442471 | NCBI WGS metagenome assembly JACCDG01 (sample SAMN15323444, study PRJNA562643) | freshwater metagenome | isolation source: river surface water | place: USA:Blue River Watershed | collected 2017-08-17 | reverse complement strand
TGTAAAACAACTATTTTATCTCCTATGATAAAAATTGCTTTCAGTCCTATCTATTTTCATCCACTTCCAGAAGGCCATCGCTTTCCTATGTTAAAGTATGAGCTTATCCCAGAACAATTACTTCATGAGGGAACGATCACTCATGAAAATCTATTTGTTCCAAATAAATGCGACAAAGTTGAGATCTTGCGAACACATGATGCAGCATACTATGACAAATTAATCAATCAACAATTAAGTGCTTCTGAACAAAGAAAGATTGGCTTTCCACAATCACCAGCATTGATTGAGCGCGAATTAATCATTACGCAAGGTACCATTGATTGTGCTTTGTTTGCTTTAGAACATGGATGTGCATTGAATATTGCAGGGGGGACACATCATGCATTTGCCGAAAGAGGGGAAGGATTTTGTCTTTTAAATGATATGGCCATCGCCTCTAATTACCTTCTTCATAGAAGGTTAGTCAAAAAAATATTGGTAATCGATTTGGATGTACATCAAGGTAATGGCACGGCAAAACTAATGGAGCAGGTTGATCCTGTTTTTACGTTCAGCATGCATGGAAAAAACAATTATCCATTTCATAAAGAAACATCTGATTTAGATATCCCACTTCCTGACGGCATCACCGGAAAGGAGTATTTAAAAATTTTAGACCAAACATTATTCATGTTGTTAGAAACGGTACAGCCTGATTTCATTTTTTATTTATCTGGAGTGGATATTTTAGCGACAGATAAATTTGGGAAGTTTAACATCAGTATCGAGGAATGTAAGAAAAGGGACGAGATGGTTTTAAAAATGGCATATGACAACAAGATCCCAGTAGCTATTGCCATGGGTGGAGGTTATTCCCCAGATATCAATGATATTCTACAGGCCCATTGTAATACGTTCAGAACAGCAGCTAATTTATTCTAGTTTAAAACGCATAGTTTTATCTAAGTTAAAAATTTAAATCCCTTGTATGAATCAAATTGATTGGGTTGAATCCAATAATAAGCTAGAGAAGACTTTTAAGTTCAAAGACTACAATCAAGTAATTGCTTTCGCCAATCAAGTGATGCAGATTGCCGTCGCACAAGATCATCATCCCGAGATCCATGTCCATTACAATTTTGTCAAAGTCCGTATCACTGATTACGAGAAGGGCACTATATCGGAAAAATGCCACCGTTTTGTAATTGCTGTTGATGAGCTTAAATAGAGCATCTATTAATTAAACTAAAGATGTTAAATCTTACTTTCATATATCTGAATCCAAGAGGGTACGCTTAGTTTTATTTTAGTGATTGTATTTTTGTTCAATTATTGCAAGCAATTCTGCACCTTGTTGATTTAATTGAATTTGGTATCGCAAACCAAAAACGAGCCTTTCTCTTCTAAAATGCCATGCTTTGGCTAGTTGATTTATTTGTTCTTTTGTAAATCTTATATTGGCTAAATCTTTTTTAATTTCAGCACTATAAGTTTTATAATTTTTGTAACGTCCTGGATTAACTAGTGAGTCCATTTTAGTAACAGATTTTAATTCGTTCTCGCTTATATATTTGAAAAAAGATAATGGTAAAATTTCATCTATTGTAGCTCTAAATCTATCATTGTATTGATCAGTTTCGTTATCCATTGACCTTCTTTCTGCATAATCAGCATTTTCCTCATACCTTAACATGCTCTTTAATATTTCTTTGTCCTGAATATATCGTAAAGCACCTGAGCTTTTCATCTGTTCAAAAATCGTTTTCTTGTTAATAAAACGATACATCTTTAAGTCTATGTTTTCGGATAATTTTATAATATCAATTTGTCTTTTACCAAAACCATTATCAAATACCATTGAATCGTAATAATAGGATAATCTCTTATTATTCATTATTAAAGAATCTAATTGCTTTTGATTTTCTTTAACATCACTTACAAATGCGTGCATTAATTCTTCTGATCGTTCATCTTCTATATGTTTTTCTCTCAAATTTTCTGCAATAAAACCCATGCTTACAGCTAGGAATAACATCAAAAATTCAGTTATATATTCTTTCCATTTCTTTGGTTTGTGCGAGTGGTGATGTACTTCCATATTTTATAGTTAAAGTTTAGTATACGATCATGTATGTAAAAGTCATGCATTAAAAAAGGGCCTACGTTGTATAGTCGTAGACCCTTTTGAAATCCGATTAAGGTTTACTTAGTCGCTAAAGGTAAATCTGAATTGTACATATCTCTATGGAACATCAATTTGCCATCTACTCTTTTCCAAAGGATTAAATATTTTCCGTGATCAATTTCAGAACCATCTTTTGCAAATATTTTATAATTGCCCTCTTCTGTTACATAATTTTCGTCACCCCAAACCTCTACTGTATTTAACTTAGCACCACCAATTCCTGCAGTTAAATCTTGAGACATTTTACTTACCAATGCAGCTCTACCCTCTACAGAAGGCGCATTTGGATTCATCCATTTTGTATCGATTGTGTAAAGGCTCGCCAATCCAATTGAATCAGATTTGCTTACAGCTGTCTCAAAGGCCAAATTTGCTTCAGCAATTTCTTTTTTTGCTGATGCTACATCAAATGCCGGTTTTGGTGCAGATTGACATGCCAATAAGCTGGTTGCAATCAAAGCAGAGAAAAGTACTTGTTTCATTTTTATTGTTTTAGTGTACGTAATTAACTGCATTTACATCCTCAAATTGTAAAATAGCCTTGTTTCTTTGTTCCTTTCCGCGATTCCGGTACAACATTTCCTCCTTTTTGAGTCATTAGCTAATGGTTACTAGATAAATTCATGGTTCAAATTAAAAACCCAATTTATGAAAAAAGTTTACCTAGGTCTACTAGTAGCAGCTTCATTTGCTGCTTGTACAAGTTCTGAAAAAAAGACAACTGAAGTTGCAGAACTACCATCCGATAAAGTTGAGCACATCTATAAGCCAACTTATACCGACAATTTCAAGGTAGGTGATTCAAAAAATGTATTGTTAGCCGAGCAGTTTCACAAGGTATTGTTTGATAAGGACTTTAAAGCAGCAGCAGACATGATCTCTGATACTGCACTTTTTAATAACGAAGACGGGTCTACATTAAAAGGAAAAGCTGACATTGTTGCATTTATAGAAAAGAGCTTCACGGGACTTACATTTAAAAACTATCAAATTGCTGCTATTTTACCAGTTGTTGGAGAAAATGGACACCAGTGGGTAGATGTATGGGATGAAGCTGATTTAGTCACTCCAGACGGAAAAACTCAAAAAGTACAATGGGTAGATGCATTTAGATTCGAGAATGGGAAAATTGTACACTTTATTGGATTTGGCAAGGTCGTTAAAAACTAAAACCAACCTAAAACGCACCTATAAGTTTGGAAAAATACAGATGAGGCTCCTAGTGATAGGGGCCTCTTGTTTTTATTAAGATATAAAATTAAATTCCAATATTTGAAGGCGAGATTGCTGGTTTTTACAGTATTAATGCATCTCTGATCTTAGTAATTTTATAAGTTTATCATTGCTTTTTTTTGCGCTTAATAAACTAGTTCGATAAATAAATAAATAGTTATAATATTTTTGCACTTCATAGATAAATTCATCCGAACTTATATCCTTTTTTGTTTTATTTAAACTTAACATGAAATTTTGATAACTATTGCTATCGTTAAGTTCATACTCGTTTGAAAATTTTTGATAGTCTCTAATTAATTTACCAAGTCCAATTGGAAAATAGTTATTAAATACTATACCCACTTGATCAAAAAATTCATTAGCGGCTTCTATAGATTTAAAATTTACTTCATAATAATTTGCTAAGGCGTTTTTTAACTCCCCGTCTTCTAAATAACTTAGCAGGCCACTTGACTGCATATTCTTAAATGAACTATTATTCATGTATAGTGTAGTAGAATAAGCAATAAATTGCGAAGTATTTTTAATAGAATCAATTAACTGTGCTTGGTTTATTTTATTTGTTTTTGCGAGATACAGATAATTGTTAATTCTATTAAATCTTTTGATACAGCTGTCTTCTACGGCAATCACTGCAGAAATATCAGCTGAATCTGCTTGTAAATCTTTTAATATAGCAATCTTATTTTGCTCTACCCGATGGTTCATGATCTGATGCTCTCTTAAATTTTCAGCTAAAAAACCTAAAGTAACAGCTGCAAATAACATCACAAACTCTATAATGTATTCAGACCATTTCTTTTTATGTGTTGGATGATGTGGGTGATGTACTTCCATATTTTATATTATAGTTGAAAATAAGCTAATGTTCTCAATTCCTGCGCTTCAGCTCCATTCACACCAGTTTTCACTCAAAAAACACAAAACCTGGCCCAAACTTGGCCGATAATTACCCCAAACAAAAAGGGTCTACGCCTTTAACAGCATAAACCCTTTAAAATGTTGCCTTTCGGCTGTGGGCCCACTAGGGCATGATCCTGGGACAACCTGATTAAGAGGGTTTCTGGTGGTATTCCATACCTTTTCTTTTATTGATAATCAATAGGATAAAGAAATGTAATAGATTTATATTTCCTCTATTTGACATGTTTTAACCCGTTTTTTGAGAAAAATGAAAAGGAATGTGGCAGGGGATTTTATTTAAATGTTTCACTTTAGTGCAACATTAATTCATATCTTTGCAATGTGTCAGAAAGTAAAAAAATAAGGACAATAGTATTTTACAAAGAGTACTTCCAAGAGTTTTTCTCTGCACAAAAGGATAAGGTTAAGGATAAAATAATCTGGACGTTTACACTAATTGAAGAATTAGAAAGAGTTTCAGAACATTTTCTGAAGCATTTGGAGGGGACAGATGGCTTGTATGAAATCAGAATTCAATTAGGGAATGATATTTTTAGAATATTCTGTTTTTTTGATCAAGGAAAACTAATTATAATAACTAATGGGTTTCAAAAGAAAACTCAAAAAACACCTAAGCAAGAAATTGAAAAGGCGTTGAAAATTAAACAAGACTATGAAAACGAGAAATAACACTTTTACCTTGGAACAATTTAAGGAAAAGAATTACGGAGTTAAGGGAACTTCTAAGAGAGATAAATTAGAAGCAGGCTACCATGATTTTAAATTGGGCGCTTTGCTTCAAGAAGCAAGATTAGGAGCGGGGTTAACCCAAGAAGAATTAGCTGAAAGAGTTGGCACTACCAGATCTTACATATCTAAACTAGAAAATGATATTAAAGAAGTACGATTATCTAATCTTCAAAAAATTGTTGAATTAGGATTAGGTGGAAAATTAGAGTTATCTATTAAAATTTAACATCTTCTCAGTTATTATATAAATAAACTGAAGTGGTATTTATTTATAGCTTATCAAGAAATATGAATATTTGATCGTACGCTTCTTTTAATTCTCCTGATTTAGGTGAGTGTCCTGCGTTTTGATTAAACATTATTTCATTTTTGGTTCGATTTTGATTTAATAGCTTAATAAAATTTTCGAAAGTACTAGGAAATACCTGATCATCATTTCCGCCATGCCATAAGAAGAAAGGCGGATCATTTTTATCAAAGTAGCTTATAGGTTCGTATTTAATGATTGACTCTTTGGGTGCATAACCATCATCTGGAAACATGGCATTGCCAATGTCGGTAGAGCTTATTTCCTTGTTAATTTGTAATTTCCAATCAATAAATCTTTTTTCAACAATATCTAGTTGATCTGTTGGTCCAGAAAAATCAACAATACCAATAATTTTAATTGTTTTATTTAAACTTGGCTTATATGTTTTGTTATTTGCTGAAACTCCAACCAGTGCTGCAATGTGTCCACCAGAAGAAAATCCTGATAGTACAACGCGTTTTAAATTGAGTGAATACTTGCCATTATTCTTTTGAATGAAGTTCAATGCTTCTGTCAAATCTTCAGATGCAGTGGCAACTCCTCTTTTTAAACGATAATTTAAATTAATTACATTCATTCCTTTAAGCAAATAGGGCTGAATATATCTCTGTACATCTTGTTTATCACTTAAATACCATCCACCACCATGTAAGAATACAACTGTAAAATTTTTATCACTATTATTACTTGATTCTTTAGATACATAGATATCCATAATTTGTTCTGCATCTACACCATATGGTATATTTTTTAATACACTATAATTAGCTACAGCTTCTTGAATTTGTTTTTCCAAATCGCTTTTTGCTTGCCCATTAATATTGGAAGACTTCATGATCAAAAAACTCAAGATTAGAAATAGATTTTTCATTTTGGTATTTTTCAGTTTTGTAAAAGAACAACTTATTTGAAAAATATAGTGACATAGTGGCTTCTAGTTTGTTCCTTTTTCTCGCAAAGGAACATAAATAGTTTTCTAATGTACCCAACATTTAATTATGCCTAGTAATTCCATTATATGACCTCCATTCACCTCTGTTTTCCCTTTAAAAACACAAAACTTGGCCCAAACTTGGCCGGGATTTACTTCAACTAAAAAGGGTCTACGCTTTTAACAGCATAAACCCTTAATAATGTTGCCTTTCGGCTGTGGGCCCACCAGGGCATGATCCTGGGACCCCCTGATTATGAGGGTTTCTGGAGGTATTCCATACCTTTTCTTTTATTGATAATCAATAGGATACAAGATTGAAATAGATTTATATTTCTCATAATTCACCTCTTTTAACCCGTTTTTGGTGAAAACCTGGCAGGGAACCTGGCCGGGGAGAATTATAATGCAATCACATCAATCTTGTTTAATTTTGTATTATGAGGCCAAGATTATGTTTTGATACATCAGTATTTGGTGGAATTTATGATGAAGAATTTGAAGAAATCACTTCAGCACTTTTTGAAAAAGTTAAACTTGGTCAAATTATCTGTGTTTATTCTGACTTGTCAACTGCTGAACTTCAAAATGCTCCTGAAAATGTAAAACAACATTTTCAGTCTTTACCCAAAGAGTACATTGAATTTGTAGAAGTGACAGAAGAAGCATTTAAATTGGCGGAACAATATTTATCCGAAAATGTAGTAGGTAAGACAAGTGCAGATGATTGTAGACATATTGCAACGGCGACCATACATAAAGTAGATTATTTAGTGAGTTGGAACTTTAAACACATTGTAAATGTTTTTAGAATAAGAGGATATAATGCAGTTAATTTAAAAAATGGTTATATCCAACTTGATATTAGATCACCTAAAGAAATTGTTAATTATGAAGACTAAAGTTAAAATAGAAAAAACCTTTGATACTGTTAAGGTTTTCAGAGCAATCAAAGAAAAAATTGCAAAAGAAACAGAACAAATGAACTTTGATCAGTTCAAGGCATACTTGAAGAAAAATCAAATCAAACAAGCTACTAAATAGATTTTCTTTATATGGAAATCACTCCAGTTGTTCATAAAGCACCACTTAAGTCATTGGATGAAAAAATGAATGATTTGCCTTTTGGCGCAATGGACAGCTCAGCGAATCATCAATTTAATTTTAACGAAGCCATCTCCTTTATTATTACAGTAGACACGCAAGATGAAATTGACCATTATTGGAACATTTTAGCAGATGGTGGAAAGCCAGGAAGGTGCGGATGGATTAAAGATAAATATGGTGTTAGCTGGCAGGTGGTACCATCGGTTCTTGGTAAATACATGACTAATCCAACAACAGCACCAAAAGCAACTTATGCATTTTTGCAAATGTCAAAATTTGTTATTGCAGATTTAGAGAAGGCGGTTGCTTGACCAAAAATAAGTTTTTAGTAGAATCAATTTTTTAAATGTGACTTCAGTCATATTAATTAAAAATTCGACTATGTAGTTTTGTAGTTCAAAGAGCTAATTTTTTGAATATTGAAACAATTTACAGTCATATTGATACTTATTTCGTTATTGGCTAGCAACTTTTCGAGGGTTCGTTATTATGCTGATTATCAATTCAACAAGGCCGAGTATATTAAAAATTGTGAAAACAAAGCAAAGCCAAAGATGAATTGTAAGGGGCATTGTCAATTATCCAAAAAGCTCAAACAGGAAGACAGCAAAGATGCTCAACAACCGGAAAGAAGATCGTCCTTGAAAGAAGAAGTGTTGAGTTCTAAAACCTATTTTAATCTCTTTTATCTTACCATTATAGATACGAAATTGTCGTATGCAAATAGAAACAACAATATTACTGTTGATTTTTCTACTAAAATTCTACGACCTCCTCAACTAATCTGAGTCTTTTTCTTTTTTTATTACTGCTTTAGCAGATTAGTCACTTATTAATCGTTCTAAATGAAAATCTATTTCATAAGACCCATCGTGGGCATCTTGTATATTGTGCTATACGCCAACTTTTCATTGGCTCAACAAAATCAAAAATTCGATTCTAGTTCTTTTCAAACTTTAAGTCCAGTTAGTGTTTATGCATTAAAAGGAAAGCAAATTCGACAAAACCTAAAACTTACCAACGCAGATTGGGTTAAACATGATGCTGGAGAAGTGTTGTTGCAAATTCCTGGCTTTTCTTCCATAAAAAAAAGTGGAGGATTTGGTTTTGATCCGGTTTTTAGAGGTTTTAAATGGGAGCAATTAAGTATATTAAATGACGGAGGACTTACGGCTCATGCTGCTTGTCCAAATAGGATGGACCCTCCAAGTAGCCAAGTAATGATTAATCAAGTGGAGAAAATTGAAATCATGAAAGGTCCATTTAATTTTAGGTATGGTGCCGCAACTGGTGCAATTATTAATTTTAAAACTGCCGATCCTTCTTTTGTACCTAATAATATTTTTAGCAGAATTAATATAGGTGGAGAAAGCAATGGCGAAATTTTTAGGAGTGAAGGTATGCTTGGACTAAGTACCAAGAAATTGCAAGTTTCTTTAGCTGGTTCACATTCAAATGGTCAAAATTATAAGGACGGAAATGATAGTATTATCCCAGCTAAATTTAACCGAACTGCAATTAATTTTAATGCCGCCTATCTAGTGAAATTGAATCAGATTGCTTCAATTAACATAACACGAAATTTTGCACGTAATACTGCTTTCCCCACTTTAATGATGGATTTATTAAGTGATGATACATGGATGATTCAAGGGAAGTACCAAGTAAAAGCAAAAAATCGTTGGTTTAATGAGTGGAATACACAAGCATTTACATCCATGGTGGATCACCAGATGGGAAATGGTCTGAGACCGGCTTCTGTTAATATGTTAAGCCATGTATATGCCAACACACAAACTACTGGAGGTAGAACAGAATTTATCATTAGGAAGCATCAAATGAATATTTATTTGGGCGGTGATGTTAAATATGAATATGCGAATGGGACAAGAACGCGATCAATGTTGACAGGTATGATGGCAGGTAAAACTTTCAGAGACACATTGTGGCAACAAGGCACTGTTTTACATACTGGAGTGTTTGGGCATATGGAAAAGAGATTAGGTGATTTTGAATTGACCTTTTCTTCGCGCTTGGACAATGTCATTTCGAAACCTAAAATACATAGTTATAAGTTTTTAAATAAATACAATGAACTAGAAAGTGTTGACTTGAATCCAAGCATTAGTATGGGGTTGAACAAAACATTTAATCAAAAATTTCAAACTGGCGTATGGATTGGTAGAGGCGTGAGAAGTGCTAGCATAACTGAGAAATTCATCAATTTCTTACCAGTTGGTTTAGATGCTTACGAAGTATTAGGCAATCCACAATTAAAACCAGAATCAAATACCCAAATTGACTTCTTGATGTCCTATAAGAATGAGTACACAAGTTTGCACTTGAATCTCTTTCATTCATATGTGCAAAATTTCATCAGCATGGTAGTTGATCCAACTTTGAAACCAGTCGTTTCGACAGCGCCCGGAGTAAGAAAATTTATCAATATTGACGCAGCACAATTAAATGGCTTTGAGTTTAATTGGGCCCAACGATTATGGGTAGATGCAAAAAATGAATTAAGCGTTGCTTATACAAGAGGTCAAAACATTGATTTAAATCAACCACTTCCTGAAATTAATCCACTTGAAATTAGAAATAAAATTACTTTAGACTTTTACAAAGATATTTTCACTTCTTATATTAATTATAGGTATGCTTTTAATCAAAATAGGGTTTCAAAAGCGTTTAATGAACGTGTTACACCAGGCTTTACTGTGATTGACATGGGAGTAAAATATCAACCCCTTGAAAAATTACAGATTTCAGGCACTATATTAAATGTTTTTGATGTGACTTACAAAGAACATCAAAGTCGCTATATTAGTACAACACTTCCGCTCAATGCGCCAGGCAGAAGTGTTGTAGTAATGGCCTCCTATAGTTTTTAATTGATAGATGCTTTTTGAGCCATTGGGAAAAGCAGGTTATTTTCTAGATGCACATGTTGGTGAAGGTCTTCTTCAAAAGCCTTAAGTTCTTCCAGACAGATTCTATGTGTCGTACATGCTGTTTCTGGAGCAGTATAGTTATTTGTTAGCGTTCTAATTGCATATAAAAGATCGCCAGCTTTTTCATGTTCTATTTCCAACTCGTGAACTGGAGTATCAATATAACCATCCTTAATAGCTGTTTTGTCTTTTTGAATGTCAGAGGAGCTAATCGTTTTAATTCTCGGAAATAAGACCTGCTCTTCTTTTTCTAGATGTGGTAATAATTCTTCTGCAACTTCCTTAAAGAGTGCTTTTACTTCAATCATATAAGGATACTTAGCACCATGTTTTAAAACTAACTTTTCAATATGGTTCTGAATGGTAGGAATTGCATTGCGAACGTAAAAATGATGATGAATTTGTATGTATGAAATTAATTGTTCAGCAGTCATTTCGGCGAAAGGCATGCTTGGATTACTTTTTGCGATAGAATTATCCAACTCTACTAACAAATCATCTATTACAATCCCCTTTTCAATACACGCTTCATTTAAGGTTTTACCACCTCGACAACAAAAATCCAAACTGTACTTTTCCAAAACAGGGATGTATTCATGGTGTTCCAAAACGATACTCTTTAAAGATTTTTCTTTTATGTTTTCCATATATATTTTTTTTGTAAAGCTCAGATGAAAAAATATACTGTTTTATGACCACGCGCACATAGTAAGCGTAATCCAAATTTATTTTTTATTAATTCCGTAATTCAACAATACTAATCCAGTGAACATAATTAAGGCAGCCAATAATAAAAATTCATTTATGTAAGGGATACTCACGTATCCCATTGACATAATACCTTGAAGCATTAGTAATAATTCGTTGACAATGATACCAGCAACAAATAACAATAAACCTTTATGAATGAAATGATTTGTTTTTATTAAATCGTTTGAAAGGACATAACCAATAATGAATAAGCTAATCACGCCTAACAATACTAAATGTAGGTATCCGATAACAATTGGTCTAAAACCAAATGAAATTTGACTTAAGGATGGTATAGTAGAAAGCAATTGAAGCAATAATTTTATACTAAGAGCGATTGCAGACAATGCCAAAATCCATTTTGAATTTTTTGACAGTATGGATTGTAGAATTGAATACTGTTTGAATACAAATTTGATTAATATCATCCATGCGATTAATTGTGCAAAAGCAGACAATATTATAAGTATATACATGGTTAAGGACATAGGCAACCAGAGTACAGATAGAAAGTAAGAAGGGATACAGGCTAATGCAAAAAGCCAAAAAATTAATGTAAACTTTTTTTCTTGTGGAAACAGATTTTCAAGCAACCCCATGAGCAAGCCCATACATACAAAGAAAAACCACCCATTATATTGGAAGTGTAAAAATCCATAGACCGATAATAGATAATTGTTTTGATGGATGCTTTTTGTCGCCATTAGATAAGCTAATAAAAAAGCGCCTATAGATGAAATGACATTAAAAACAAGACCTGCCTTAAACCATAAAAAACTATTCAATTTCAATGGTATACGATTCATGTCTTTCCAAAGTAAAGTGCCAAAATAGTATAAATTTATAATGGACAAAGTGGAAAATGAAATAGAAATAAAACCATATCCTTGAATGGGAAAAGCAATTAGCATACCATAGGCACAAATTAAGTTACCCCAAAATGGAATTGTATATTTATCAATCGTAGTGGAAGGAAGCGACCTACTAATCGATTGTACCATCAATACCATGAGTACTTGAGAAATCCAACCAGCAAAGGCGAAATGAGAATGGCCGTGTAAAAAATGTTTTTGATCAATAAAAGGTAATGGGAAAGCAATTTTGTAACGGAGTATAACACCTAAAGTGGCAACAACTAATAAATTAATAAAAGAAATTCGTATCCAAAATCGAATAGTATTGTTCATTAAAAAAGCATTTTCAGCAAAGATATTTTAACCTTAGAGCAACACTTATGCGTTGAATCATACTATAAATAGACTTTACCTCTTTCAATTACCAACTCGCCTTTCTCATGCATATTGCGCATCACTCTTATAACTGTCTCCACTCTTAATCCAGTCATATCTGCAATTTGTTGCCTAGTTAATTTTATTTGATTACAATTAGGACAAATACTTTTTTGTTCTTGTTTTAAATAAGTGAGCAAGGTCATGATTCGATATTCAGGAATTTTATTTGAGATCGTTTTCATGATTAAAAATTTAAAACGAACTCGTTTTGCTAATAGTTTGCTAAAATTAAAATGGATTAGAAAATTTTCTTTTATAAGTTGATGAAATGTAGCTTTTCGTAATCTAATAACAACCACATTTTCTTCCGCAATAGCAGATGCTGAATAAAGACCTTCATCAAATAAAGGTAGTTCGCCAAAACTTTCTCCAGGTTCTATAATGTCCTGAATATATTCTCTTCCTTCTTCATCAATGTTTACCCATTTAATTGTACCACTGACTAATTGATTGTAGTACTGGCATACAGAACCTTCAGAAAATAACACTTCACCTGCACTTGCCTGTTTATATACAGCTCCCCACGCCAATAATGTATCAGTATCTATCATCATACAATTTCAATTTTCTCACAATTCAAAACTATTTTCAAAAATCATACTAATACATGATTAAAATCATACCCCTCATTTTACTTTATAAAACATTGATATTCAATATTTTATAATTTTAAAAAGCTTTACCAAAATCACATAATTAAGCTTTATGACTGCACGCATAAAATCAAGAATTCATGTATTCTAATCTTGTGTAATCATTTAACATACAATTTAGAATTATGAAAAAAACACTTACTCTAATAATCGTTGCTGCTGGTTTATTTGCATGTGGCAATCAAAATGGTAGTCCAAAGCCTGCTACTGAGAGTACAAATACTGCTAGCAGTTCCAATGAAAATCCTTCATATGATCCGCAAAGGGGAGAGGGTAAATTTAGCAATGTTGAAGTTGGACAAACAATTGATGATACAAAATCTAGTGCGGGTGAAAAAGTATATTCAGTGAAATGTGGTTCTTGCCATAAACTATCAGATGAAAAATTAGTCGGTCCAGGTTGGAAAGGTGTTTCTGAAAGAAGAAAACCAGAATGGATTATGAATTTTGTTACTAATCCAGATCCTATGATTGATAAAGATCCAGCTGTACAAGCACAGTTAGAAATTTGTTTAGTGCGCATGCCGAATCAAAATATCACAGACGAAGAAGCTAGAAATGTCTACGAATTTATGCGTAAAAACGATTCAAAAAAATAACACCTATTTAAAATATTTTTTAATTTTTAATTATTTCATATGAAACTTAATAATATCAATAGAATTTCGCTTTTTGCGTTTTCATTGGTGGTTCTTTTTGGGGCTTGTAAACCCAAAAACTCAGGTAATGCAGTGAGTGCAGATGCAGCTGCGAAAGCTTATGTAGCACCAGGTAAATACGATGAATTTTACAATTTTGTGTCTGGCGGTTTTAGTGGTCAAATGAGCACTTATGGTTTACCTTCTGGTAGATTGCTAAGAGTCATCCCTGTTTTTTCTGTAGATCCTGAGAAAGGATACGGATATAGCGAGGAGACAAAGCCTATGTTAAATACTTCGCATGGTTTTATTCCTTGGGATGATTTACACCATGTGCAATTGTCTAAAACAGGTGGCGAATACGATGGTAAATGGGTATTTGGTAATGCAAACAATACACCAAGGGTTGCTCGTATTGATTTGAAAACATTTAGAACAGCTGAAATCATTGAATTGCCAAATAGTGCAGGAAATCACTCTTCTCCTTTCTTAACTGAGAATACAGAGTATGTTGTTGCAGGTACAAGATTCAGTGTGCCAGAAGATGGAGTGAACGGCGATGTGCCTATTAATTCTTACAAAAAGAATTTTAAAGGAACATTAAGCTTCATTAGTGTTAAAAAAGAAAATGGAGAAATGGATTTAGCCTTTCAAATTGAATGTCCTGGTTTTAACTTTGATTTAAGTAGAGCTGGTAAAGGCGTTTCTCATGGATGGTTCTTCTTCTCTACTTACAACACTGAACAAGCCAATACTTTGTTAGAAGTAAATGCTTCACAAAAAGACAAGGATTATATTTTGGCAGTGAATTGGAAAAAAGCGGAGGAATATTTAAAAGCAGGTAAGGGTAAAAAGAAAGCTGTTCGTTATGCACATAATAAATATTCAGAAGAAACACACACAGCTACTTCAGAGATCAAAACAGAAGTGACTGTATTGTCTGCTCAAGAATTAAAAGATATATGCTACTTTATTCCTTGTCCAAAATCTCCACATGGTTGTGACGTAAGTCCTACCGGTGAGTATATTGTTGGAAGCGGAAAGTTGGCTGCAACCATTCCTGTATTTGGATTTGATAAAATGGTTAAAGCAATTCAATCAAAAGATTACATAGGAGAGTTTGAAGGTATTCCTGTTTTGAAATATGAATCTGTATTATATGGCGAGGTGAAGAAACCAGGTTTAGGACCATTGCATACCGAATTTGATAATAAGGGTAATGCTTACACTTCATTCTTTGTTTCTTCTGAAATTGTAAAATGGAATATTAAGGATTTGAAAGTTTTAGATCGTGCACCTACTTATTATTCAGTGGGTCATTTAACAGTAGCAGGAGGAGACACAAAAACTCCAAATGGCAAATATTTAGTGGCTTACAATAAAATTACAAAAGATAGATATTTACCAACAGGACCAGAATTAACTCAAAGTGCTCAGTTGTATGATATCAGTGGTGATAAAATGCAGATGATTTTGGATTTCCCTACTATTGGCGAACCACACTATGCACAAATTGCCCCTGCTGATTTAATCAAAAATAATAGCACTAAGTTTTATCAAATTAACAACAACAAGAACAAATATGTGTCTAAAGGAGAATCAGAAACTAAAGTAGTAAGAGAAGGGAAAAATGTACATGTGTACATGACTTCAATTAGGTCGCATTTTGCTCCAGACAATATTGAAGGTATTAAGTTAGGAGATGATGTTTATTTCCATGTCACTAATTTGGAACAAGATTGGGATGTGCCACATGGTTTTGGAATCAAAGGCGCAGCTACTGCTGAATTATTGATTATGCCTGGTGAAACACAAACCTTGAAATGGACACCTGATCGTGTAGGTATAGTACCTATTTATTGTACTGACTTCTGTAGTGCGCTACACCAAGAAATGCAAGGTTACGTAAGGGTATCACCAGCTGGAAGTAATGTACCATTAAGTTATAGTTTGGGCACCAATAAGCCTAAAGAAGATATAAAGAAGTAATAAGTTTGGTTTTTTCTGGAAGACAAGCTTAATGGCTTGTCTTCCTTTTTAATAGCATTAACATGAAAACAAATAAATTGAATGCAACTTCTAGAATTGCCTTACTCATTGGTGGTCTGTTGTTGCTTGTGGTTTTGTATGTCCCATTGTGGAGTATTTCATTGGATGCGCCTCAATATCCTGAAGGCTTATCGCTTTCTATTTATGCCAATAAATTGGCAGGTGATGTTGAAATAATCAATGGGTTGAATCATTATATAGGAATGAAAACTTTACATAGTGCCGATTTTCCAGAGTTTGTAATACTGCCCTACTGTATTGTATTTTTTTCATTATTTTTTATACTGACAGCTGCTTTGGCCAATAAAAAAATGTTATATATATTATTTGGCTTGTTTGTTGCATTTGGTGTCATTGCAATGGCTGATTTTTGGAAATGGGAATATGATTATGGGCACAATCTAAATCCTAATGCAGCTATACAAGTGCCAGGCATGTCCTATCAGCCACCATTAATTGGTTTTAAGCAATTACTCAATTTTGGTGCATATTCAATGCCTGATATCGGAGGGTTTATTTTTATTATTGCAGGTTTAATACTTTTCACTTTAGTAGTCATTGAAATAAGACGTCATAGAACTGCAATTCAATCAAGCAAAATGGTGAAAAACACTTCACTTTTTTTAACATTTGTTCTATTGTCATCTTGTAGTATTGGACAACAACCTATTCAATTGGGCAAAGACAATTGTCACCATTGTAAAATGACTATTACAGACAATCGATATGGTGCTGAAATTGTAACACAAAAAGGAAAGGTATTTGTATTTGATGATTTAGTTTGCTTAACAGAATTTGTAAAAACTAAACAAATTCAACAATCAAACATAAAAGATTATTATGTGACTGATTTTTCTGGCAGTCATGCGCTTGTCAATGTAAAAAAGGCTTTTTTTGTGAAAAGTGATTTAATCAGTGGTCCAATGAATGGGAAAGTAGCTGGATTTTCTACTATAGAGGGTGCTAAAGCATTAGCTAATGAAAAGGCAGGTGTACTTCAAAAATGGGAAGAAATATTCTAATGAAATTTTTTTATTTATTGTTTTGTTGGTTATTGCAAATAATGGTTGCAAATGCCGCTACGATTAAAGTTGGTAAGCAGTTTGCTTTTAAATCAATTAAAAAGGCAGTTGCATCGGCAAAATCTGGGGATACTATTTTAGTGAGCTCAGGTCATTATAAAGAGGGCAATATAATTATTGCTCAAAAAATTCATCTAATAGGTATTGATTATCCTATTTTGGATGGAGAAAAAAAATTCGAAATTATTTCCGTCAAGGCAAGTGGAGTGACAGTAGAGGGCTTTAGATTGGTAAGAGCTGGTGCTTCTGATATGGAAGACTATGCAGCGATTAAAGTATATGACTGCAATTACGTGAATATTATTAACAATAAGGTAGACGATACACATTTCGGCATTTATATACAATATGGAAATAAATGCACCATCAAAAACAATACAGTTCGCGGCTATAATATTGATGAACAGCTGAGTGGCAATGGCATACATTGCTGGAAGTCCGACAGTTTAACGGTAGTTGGTAATCATGTGAGTGGACATAGAGATGGCATTTATTTTGAATTTGTAAAACATTCGCTTATTCAAAAGAACGTCACTACTAAGAATATTCGTTACGGGTTACATTTTATGTTTTCTAATAATGATTCATATATAGGGAACACTTTCATTGCAAATGGAGCTGGGGTGGCTGTGATGTATTCGAATCATGTGAAAATGCTCAATAATAACTTTAAAGAGAATTGGGGAGATGCTGCTTATGGGCTTTTGTTGAAGGAGATTTCAGATAGTTATATTAAGGGAAATAACTTTGAAAAAAATACAAGTGGCGTTTATATGGAAGGGGCATCAAGAATTCAATTTATAAACAACACATTTTTAAATAATGGCTGGGCAATGAAAGTGCAAGCCAGCTGCATGGACATTAATGTAGAACGTAACAATTTCATTGGGAACACTTTTGATGTAGGAACTAACGGCAGCTTGGTTTTAAATAAATTTAATCATAATTACTGGGATAAACATGAAGGTTATGATATCAACAAAGATAAAATAGGAGATATTCCTTATCGTCCTATTAGTATGTATTCCATGATTGTGGAGAAAAATCCTCCTGCAATGATGCTATTCAGAAGTTTTATTACGACTTTGTTAGATAAAACCGAAAAGGTAATTCCAAGTATTACACCCGAAAATTTGAAGGACGATTTTCCTTTAATGCAAAAAGCATTTTAGTATAGGGTGAAAAGAAAAAATTGAAGTATGATTGTTGTGCAAAATATAACAAAGCAATTCGGCAAATTAAAAGCATTGGATGATGTGTCGGTACAGTGTAATAGTGGCGAATGTGTGCTTTTAATTGGGCCTAATGGCAGTGGAAAAACGACGCTCATAAAAAGTATTCTTGGAATGGTGATTCCTAATAGCGGTACAATTTTTTTTAATAAGAAAGACATTGCTACTGATTGGACTTATCGGGCAAAAATTGGTTACATGCCTCAAATTGGTAGGTATCCAGACAATATGACAATAGGACATGTCTTGGAAATGATGAAAGATATCAGAGGCAATCAACTTGATAAACTAGATGAAGATTTAATAGATGCATTTAAATTAAAAGGGCTTTTGAATAAGCGAATGCGCACTTTGTCAGGAGGCACAACGCAAAAAGTGAGTGCGGCACTTGCATTCTTATTCAATCCCGATGTGTTGATTCTGGATGAACCTACAGCAGGTTTAGATCCTATTGCCACAGAAATATTAAAAGAAAAAATACATCTTGAAAAGCAAAAGGGGAAATTAATAATGATCACATCGCATGTATTGAGTGATTTAGATGATTTGGTGACAGAAGTAATTTATATGCAAGAGGGTAAGTTAGGTTTTCATCGTTCAATGCAAGAATTGCGAAAGGAGACGGGCGAAGAAAAACTATCTAAGGCAATTGCACATATCATGTTAAAAGGAGCTTAATGAAAAAAATTATTAAATATATCATGACCGATATCCTTAGAAGCAGGATTGTAGTCATTTATACCATTGTTTTATTTGCAACCACTATTTCTCTGTTTGGTTTAGAAGACAATGTAAGTAAGGGGATGCTGAGCTTATTGAATATTGTCCTCATTGTAGTGCCCTTATTTAGTATCATATTTTCAACGATTTATATATACAATAGTGCCGAGTTTATTGAATTAATGGTGAGTCAGCCTTTGCAACGAAAAACAATTTGGTTAAGCCTCATGACAGGACTTGCATTATCGCTTTCCTTGGCTTTTTTGTTAGGCGTAGGGCTGCCAATATTATTTTTCCAAGTCAATTTTGTATCAATATTAATGATCATTGTAGGCATACTTTTAAGTATCAGTTTTGTATCCATTTCTTTATTGGCAGCAGTTCAAATTAGAGATAAGGCAAAAGGTATTGGGATGGCAATATTTTTATGGATGTATTTCTCTTTATTATTTGATGGTTTTGTGCTTTTCTTATTGTTTCAATTTGCAGATTATCCATTGGAAAGACCAATGATCTTTGTGAGTGCTTTGAATCCAATAGATTTAGGTAGAATTTTAATTTTACTTAAGTTAGATATTTCTGCTATGATGGGATATACAGGGGCTATTTTCAAGAATTTTTTTGGAACCACTTTAGGATTGGTTATATCATTTTTTGTTTTATTCTTATGGATAGCCATTCCTTCATATTTTTCAACAAGAAAATTTAATCGAAAGGATTTATAAATCATGACACATCATTAATATTACCACTTAATATTTTGTATGAAAAAAGAAATCACTTCTAGAAAAGATATCATTCAACTAGTTGATGCATTTTATGAGAAGATCAAAAAAGATGAAATGCTCGGTTATATTTTTAATGATATCGCTAAAGTAAATTGGGATAAACATTTACCCACTATGTATGATTTCTGGGAAAATACATTGTTTTTCACAGGAACCTATTCAGGCAACCCTGTTCAACAACATGCCAACTTGAATCAAATTATGCCGATTACAAAAGCGCATTTTGATCATTGGAACAAATTGTTTGTAGAGACGGTTGATACCAATTTTGAAGGAGAGAAAGCGGAGCTAGCGAAGCAAAGAGCATTGAGTATTTCAATCGTGCTCCAAATGAAAATTGCCCAGGCGATTAAACCTGAGCAATAAAATACCAAACTTATAAAAAGAAATGAAAACTATTTTTTAGCATCAGATAGTACACCATCAATAACATGTACAATTCCATTAGACGCTGGTACAGAGGCAATCACCTTAGCAGTTCCATTTACATATATTGCACCGTCTTTTTTGGTAATGGTAATATTTCCGCCATTTACCTGTCCAATTGATTGCCCATCTTGCAAATTTTCTATTTTATACACGCCTACTGAAACATGATATTGAAGTATATCAATAAGTGTTTCTTTGCTTTCGGGTTTTAATAATCCCTCAACAGTACCAGCTGGCAGTTTTGCAAATGCTTCATTGGTTGGAGCGAAAACAGTAAATGGTCCAGCATTACTTAATGCATCAACCAATTCGCCCGCTTTTACAGCAGTAACTAATGTTGTGTGGTCTTTACTGCCAACGGCAACTTGTACCACATTTTTTTGAGATTCATCATCTTGTACTGCAGATTGACCAGCAGTAGATTCGCTAGTAGTACTAGCTTCATTGGATGAAGCGGCGGATTCAGTTCCTTGACAAGAGGATAAAAAAATAAGACAAGTGAGTAAGAAAACAGAGCTAATTTTTTTCATAACATTTATGTTTAACATGATTGAAGTACGTAAATTTATCGACGCTTTATACATAATTTTATGCGTTCAATCATATCTACTATATGTTTTTCGTCATATTTTGTACTTGAATGCATCTTTCTTAATCATAGCCCCTTCACTTGATTTGAGCGTTTTTGAGTGCATAAGATCAACCTTAATTCCATCCACCCCCCAAAGCTCGGTATATATTGACTTTTGCTTTTAATTGTTTTAATTTAGTTTCAATTAATTCTATTCTTGAATCTAATGCTTCACGTTGTGTTAGCAATACTTCAATATAGTCGGCTTTAGTTGAAATAAATAATTTGTTAGATATGTCTATAGACTGGTTTAGAATTTCCACTTCTTTAGATTTGGTCTCATAACTATTTTTATAATTATTTAACAGCGATAAATGATTATAACTACAGGTACAGTAATTTTACCTTTCCCGGTTGATTTTAACTTAGGGTCAATTGGAAGGTATTCTATATTGCTGATGTAAATGTCATCTGAGATTATTAAATTATTATAGCTTATTGAAATTTTAATTGTACCAGACTGAGCCCCAACAATATTTTTATCATTTAAAAGATTTATGCCTTTTGTTGAAGCAATTATCTTAATACTATCACTTAAATCTGTCGTAGTACCATCTGTATAGACGCCCTTAACAATGTATTTGTGTTTTTTTGAAATGATTAGTGTATCGATTGGGTTTTCTATTTTCAACGAAGTGATTGCCATTTTTTCAAAAGTACAAGTCAAGTTAATAGGTTTTGAAACGACAATATCTAGTGGAGATTTTGAGGAGGTATCATCTCCAGACCATTTTTTAAATTGAAATCCTGCACTATGTTGAGGTGTTAATCTTACAGTTGTTCCTGATTTATAATTTGTAGCTGAAGAAGCAATCTTAATGACTTCTTCAGCTACAGTTCCGGATCCAACAATTGTCAAGCTCAATGGATATTCTCTTTTTTCAAAAACTGCAGTGATTATTTTATCTGCATCCATCACAATATTTGCAGGGTTACTTGTTCCAGAGTATCCACCAGACCATTCTTTAAATATATATTCACTTGAGGGTGTAGCTGTTAGTTTAACAGTAGAACCCATTGCATACATTCCAGAATTTGGAGTGACTGAACCTCCAATATTTGGTGTTACATTGACTGTTTATTGTTTTTGAGGTGTTTCTTTTTTACATGCAAAGATAGAGAGCAAAAGAAGGATCGAGAGAATTATATTTTTCATTAAAAAATATTTAATATTATTTCATATAGTTTAAATCTATTGTCAAACGAGAATACCCTTTTATCTGGTTCTCCAAAACCAATAAATTTAATCTTCCCATTAACATAGAATCCTTTTAAATTCCCTGGACGAATATTTGGAATATTTATTTCATTAGCATATTTCGAAAAAGTACCTGAATTATTGATCCAAATATTATTTTGAAGTTTTACACCTGCATATATATTATCAGGATTTATTCTAAAAAAAGCACCATTATGGAATGAATGAAATAAAATATCGTCAAATCCATCATTATTTATATCAACTAATTCAAATTCTCTGAACTGAAAATTTGAGAATGAAAAACTAATTATCTGTCCAGCTTTAAAATTTCCTATTCCATCATTTTTAAAAATTTGAACTGCATTAACTTCATCACTTCCTTCTACTGCAACTAAAATATCTTTATCTCCATCTTTATCTACATCTGATACTTTAATAGATGTAGTTCCTCTATCAGGGTTTGAATAAATCCCAATTTCTTTCAAGTAAGTTAAGTTTTTTAGTCTTTTAGTGACGTTATCATATCCCCAAATTGCTATACCATACCTTTCATTAAAATTTTTATTAAATGTTGTGTTAAAGCCATATTCTGCTGTTATTAATTCCTTTTTAGAATCTCCTACAACATCCGCAATTAATGTAGCACCAAGTCCAAGATTTCTTCCAATAAAACCCACTGTGTCCATAAAATCTCTAGTTTGATTGAAACTTCCATCTGAGTTTTGTTTATATAAGTGTGGTCCTTCAAACCAATTTTCGTAGGTGCCCATATGAACTCCTGATATATCAAATAGGCCATCTCCATCTAAGTCACCACCTGCTGCGCTATGATAAAAATTTTTTCCTTTTGAAACTTTTATCCAATTTAATTTTTCATCATTAGTTTTTACCACAAAAACATCACCAAATGGTCTAGGGTTCGATACTTCATTTCCATGATTGGCAATAACAAAAGTGCCATTTTTATCTGTGGGGTCATAATTTCTAAATCCATCCATTGCAGCTTCTTCATATTTTCCCTCAAAAACCCAATTATTATTTTTAAGAATAAAATGAAATGGTGGCGCAGTTTTAATGTATGCGGGATTTGTAATTATATGTTCAGTTCCATCATTAGTAGCGTATAAAATTGTTTGACTTACAGTTTGATCTATTTGTCCTGCTAATCCATGTTGACCAAAATCTAAACCAGAAACATCAATATCATAATTGAAGGTCTTTAATAAATAAATTGACTTGTTAATTGTAAGTGTTTTAGTTTCAGAATTGGTACTACTTGATTTTGATGAAACCGTAATTGTAGCTGAGTAGTTTCCACTTTTTTTAATACCAAGTATTATAAGACTTAAACTTGATGAATTTGTACTAGTATCAATTTTGTATATCTGTTTTGAGCTATCAACCCAATTGATAGCTACTGAATAATTAATGCCTTTAGAAGGTAACTTCGAAGTAATATTTATTGTTAAAGGTAAAGTATCAATAACGTTGAAATTCCCGGTGTCTAAATTAGTAGTAAACTTTATGTTTTCTTCTTGAGCGATTGGAACTTGAGGCGTTCCTTTATCTACTTTACTACATGCAAATGTTAGCAGGAGACCCAAAGCTAGGATTGTATATTTCATAGTTTAAATTTTAAACTATCCTTTGGGGGTATTCAAATATATGATTAAAGTATCATTTATACTAATATTGAAAATGCCACCCCTTCACTTCCATTTACCCCTATTTTCCCTCTAAAAACACAAAACCTGGCCCAAACTTGGCCAGAGCTTACCCCAAACAAAAAGGGTCTATGCCTTTTACAGCATAAACCCTTGATAATGTTGCCTTTCGGCTGTGGGCCCACCAGGGCATGATCCTGGGACCCCCTGATTATGAGTCAGGTGCTCTAACCAACTGAGCTATAGGCCCGCATCTTTCGATGACAGGCTG
>JACCDG011970764.1_pt1 | contig 23760 bp, 15 predicted proteins | sample 7442471 | NCBI WGS metagenome assembly JACCDG01 (sample SAMN15323444, study PRJNA562643) | freshwater metagenome | isolation source: river surface water | place: USA:Blue River Watershed | collected 2017-08-17 | reverse complement strand
GGGCCGACAGCATCGCGCCGATGATCACCGCCGGGATCGAGCCCACCAGCAAATTGCCGAGCAGGCCGAAGTTGACGTTGCCGATGAGAAGATGCCCGAGTCCGGCAAAAATCGCCAGCGGAATCGCATGCACGATATCAGTGGCGATCAGGCGCGGCGGCGTCAGGCGCAGCGGGTACAGGTAGGCGAGGAAGACTGCGCCGAGAGCGCCTGCACCGACCGAGGTCAGCGTCACCAGCACGCCCAGTACCACGCCCGCCAGCATGGTGAGGGGTGCTTGCGCGGCCTTGAAATGTTCGCCATCGGTCGTGCGCAAGCGCCGCCCCAGCGCGTGCAGCGGTCGCTGGAAAAGCATGCCGAGCGAGGTAATAACCACGGCGACTGCGATGGCCGTCTTGAGCAAAATGACGGCGCTTGCGCCGACCGGATGCAACTTCATCCACACCAGCGTCAACGCCGACGCGCTCAGGCTACCCGCCCACAAGCGTTTGACTACCTGCCAGTCGATCAGGCCGTGGCCGTGATGTACGCGCGTGGCAAAAAGTTTAGTTGTCGCGGCAAACCACAGGTCGGTGCCGACAGCAGATAACGGGGCGACACCGAAGAAAATTAATAGTAGCGGCGTCATCAGTGCGCCGCCACCGACTCCCGTCAAACCCACCAGCAGGCCGGTCAGGGCACCCGCTGCGATCAGCATTCCATCCATAAACGAAATCGCCAATTTTCCATGGCAAGATACAAGTTAAGCTCCGGCCAACCCCGGTTGGTTTACCAGCCAACGACCCGAGATCCTTCAAAAAAAAACACACTACCCACTACTGAACACCTCACGGCAGATCAGCAGCGAACTCGGCCGATAAATTGGCTATCATGGAAGTACAGTTTATTGATATTGTAACTGAGCAAACCAGCCAGAAGGGCATGTCTGGCGGCTGAATGCCGTATTAGCTCGGTATAATGACGACTCAGTTCGAAATCGGCATTGCAGCGTCTTCCGTGTTCGAGAGGCGTTCCCTGCTTCAGACAAAAGCCGGATGTTGTCAGGAGCCTGGCTTCTGCCCTGAAAAGCAAAAAACTATAGCTGTTTACCGCTTTCCATATAAATCACGCCCAACCGGCGAACCGTCAACAAATCCCGCTGCGACGAATATGGCATCTTTAATGATCTGCACCCCTTGTTACGGAAAAGTTCTGGGCGAGGGCTACCTTCACTCGGTAATGGAGACCGTTGATTTGCTGCGGTCTCATGGGCACAAAGTCAAGGTCAAGACGATTGGCAACGAATCTTTGATTACCCGTGCCCGCAACAACATGGTTGCGCACTTCCTGTCGAGCGAGTTCGAAAAAATGATGTTCATCGACGCCGACATCACCTGGCCGGCGCGCGCCGTACTCGATCTGCTCGAAAGTGACAAGCCGGTGTGTGGCATTCCCTATCCGACCAAAAAAGTCGACTGGGAGCGTGTCGCAAAATTCGTGAATCGACCGCACGAAGAAGCCATCAAGCCGTCCCAGCTCCGGCTCAGCTCGTTGATTTTTACAATCAATCGCACAGAAAAATCGTCTCGCCCCACCGACGGCTGGCTTGAGGTAAGCGCGCTGGCAACAGGTTTTTTAATGATGGACCGCGCCGTGCTAGAACGAATGCGCGATCACTACAGCTCTTCGCTGGCATACAAAAATGACGTGGCGGGCTACGCAAAATTCGCTCCGCCCGAACACTGCGTCGGCATTTTCGAATGCATGATTGATCCAGACACGCGCCGCTATTTGTCCGAAGACTATGCATTCTGCAGGCGATGGCGCGACCTTGGCGGCAAGATCCATTGCCTCACCGAACATCGTCTGGTTCACTCCGGGGCCATGGACTTCTAAGGCCCGATTTTTCAATTAATGGCAGATGATGGCGGCAAAGCCGTCATCTCCAATGTACACATTCGTCACTGAACATGATTGATCCCAGACCCAATCTCTATCTGATCAAAGGCGGCATCGGCAAATGCGTCGCCTTTACCCCGCTCATTGAACGGCTAGCGGCCAGGGACGGTAAGCAAATTGCTGTCGGCTCCGGATTTCCCGGAGTTTTCAAGTTCCATCCGAAAGTACACGGCGTCATGTCGTCGATCACGCCTGAGGCCATTACACCGGTCGCAGACAAATTTGACGACATCGTGATGCGGGAGCCGTATATCAGCAATTACTGCAAAGGTGATCGGCATATTCTGGACGAGTGGGCAAAACTGTACGGGCTGCCCCCGTTTGAAAATGGCGGGTTCAATGCACGCCCGGATCTTTACGTCGCGGCGCAGATGGTTGAACAGGCCGAGAAGCTGAAAGCCCAGCTGAAACGCAAATTCTTCATCGTGCAATGGACGGGCGGACAGCCTCCGCAGAACGTCAAGCGCAACGGGAAGTATCCGGATAACTCTCTGACGCGCGGCCGAAACGTAAAGAACTATCAGGGCATCATGACTGCCCTGGCCAAAGCGTATCCGGAACACCTGTTTTTGGTCTACGCCTTGCCGAACGAACCGGTGCAAATGCCCGATGCCCTGAAAGGCCGCATCGCGCGTGCCAATGCACACGCCCTGGCGTATGCCGAGCTGCTGAAACACTCCGATGGCTTTGTCGCACTGGACAGCAGTCTTCAGCACTTTGGTGCTTCGCGCCAAATCAACAAGAAAGGGGTTGTGCTGTGGGGTAAGAAAACGACTGCGGCGCAAATTGGTTATGCATTCCACACCAATCTGAACAGTTCGTCAGACACCGAAGTCGTGGTTCAGCCGGAACGCGTCGTTGAGGCCCTCCGCAAGATCACCAAAGGCAGGCTACGCTAAGCACGCGAACATGAACAGCCAACCCGGAACAGTGAAAAGATGATCGTCATCGGATCATACGCGCTTGCTGCTCTGGGTTTGCGCCCTTTCGCAGCGGTCAAAGACATCGACCTGATCGGCACGGAGGATGACGTCAGGCGTTTTCGATCGCTGCAACAATCCGTCATTGTTCGCGAACGTGACGAGCACGGCCACAGGCAAGTTTTTCACCTCAAGGACGGCCAACCGTGGGACCGGGTTGAGATCGACTTTGAACAGGCAGCATCAGACAGGATGTTGCCCGCCTTGTGCAAAAAGAGCGTCCAGATACTCGGCATGCAGGTACAAGTGCCACCGCTTGAGGTCTTGTACCTGATTAAGCGCGCCCATGCGAATGTGCCGGTACATTATGACAAAACCATTCGAGACATCATCCAGCTGAAACCCTTGTCCGGTTCGATTTCCGGGGACCAGCAGACTTTTTATCTGGAACGAAAAAGTGAATGTCAGTCACGCTACAACCTGAACCGCCAGCGATTCTCCCTGTCGGTTCCCAATGAAGATTTCTTCGATTTGTCGGATCATGTCCGCACTTATGTGCATGATGATCTGCACGAAGCCGTCGCCCATGAGCCGAACCGGCCCCTGTACAAGCGCTGCAAACGGGATCTGTCGCTTGCAAAAATTGATGTCGACCTGTTCGAAGCGCTTTCGATGGACGATCGTCTGCGCATGGTGCAGGAAGAGTTCATGGTCATCGGTCTTGAGCGGTTCTACCTGCATGACAAGGCGTTGACGCCACAGCAGGTCTACCGGAAAGGAATGCACAAGACGGTTCGAGATTTATTCGTCGGATACTTCCAGGATTTTTGCATCGACCACATCGTTCAGTTGCTTCAACCGCCGCGACATGATTTCGTAGGACGGTTCGAGGCAGCATTGCGTGCGGGGCGGATACGCGAAGTAGAGATAAAGATCCCACCCGCCAGCGACGAACACAAGCGAATTTGGCTTCTGATAAACGAAGGTGCACTGACTGAAGCGCGGCGCCGATCGGAAGATCTGGTTCGTCGGGCGGATGCCCCCGGCGATACCCATGCGTTCTTTCTGCTCGGGGTCGTGATGCTGAAAAATCAGGAATTCTCTCTCGCGAGCAAATGCCTTAAGCGCTGTCTTGCACGTGATCGCAAGAACCGGCTTGCCTGGTTCTACCTGGGCGTGGTTTTCAGGATGACCGGACAAAATGATGCTGCGATCGAGCACTTCGAGCGCGCCCGTGACATGGGGCTGAAAATTTTCGGCCTGTATTGGAATTCGGGGCTGGCATACGAAGCCGCCGGAAGGAGCAGCGATGCGATCCAGGCGTACACCGAGGCGCTTCGTTATCAACCGGAGTCACAGAACCTGCAGCAAAGGCTTGCCGCTCTCAAGCCCGGGTTGCCAGCGACACCTGATACTGCCTGAATTCGGAATACAAGGCCGATTCACGAAAATGGCCAAACAGGATCGCAACACGTCAAGTCACGGACGCCAACATTATCCGACAAGCGGCGGCCGGCTCTCCCGCAGCAACCACAAGGCACAGGCATGCAAATCGTCGAAGACGGCGTCTGCCTCGCTCAGGCTGGACACATTTTCGCTGTTGTCCGACTTGACCAAATAGGCACCCCGTACGCCTGCATTCCGACCTGCAAAGATATCTGACGGCTTGTCACCAACCAGGATGGAATCTGAAAGGTTGATGCCATGCCGCCTTGCCGCTTCCAGCAACAATCCCGGGGCCGGCTTCCGGCAGCCACATTCGACGGCATATTCCGGGACACTCCCCTTCGGATGATGGGGGCAGTGCAGCACGTCCAGCAACGGCACGCCTTTCGTCAGCAAGAATTCCCGAATGCGCGCCGTAAGGGCAAGATACTGCTCTTCACTGAAGTAGCCGCGCGCAACTCCTGACTGATTGGTGATCACCACCAGCTGGTACCCGGCCCGAACTAGCATATGCATTGCACTGATGGCGTTCGGGACGAATTCGAAATCTTCCCATTGATGCACGTACGCCTTGTCGAGATTGATGACGCCGTCCCGATCAAGGAATATCGTTCCCCGATCCGAGCGCGGAGCAGACAAGGAAACGCTCATGCGGCAGGACGGCGCGAGGTGTCACCGGAATTCAGCCAATCAAGATACTTTGCAACACCCTCGGCGACATCGTGAAAGCGGCCATCGTACCCGGCGGCACGCAATGCCGTCAGATCGGCCTGTGTATAGCTCTGGTATGCGCCCTTCAAATGCGCGGGGAAAGGGACATATTCAATGCGCGCATCATCGTTGCGATGCTGTTTATGCCACTCCAGCACTGCCTTGGCCACATCATTGAATGTTCTTGCCTGACCGGTGCCAAGATTGAAAATTCCGGACTTGTCCGGATGATCCAGGAACCAGAGGTTGACCGCTGCGCAGTCCTCCACGAAGACGAAATCGCGTCGTTGCCCGCCGTTTTCGTAACCGTCGGTACCTTCAAACAATTTGCAAACGCCGTCTGCAAATACCTGATTGTTGAAATGGAAGGGCGTCGATGACATCGCCCCCTTGTGGGCCTCGCGCGGACCATAGACATTAAAGTAGCGAAAACCGACAACCTGGTGACGCAATTGCGAGCGCACACTGCGTACGTATTGATCGAACTGGAATTTCGAATACGCGTACATGTTGATCGGCTTTTCGCATTCACGCACTTCGCGAAATCCGTTCTCAGCCAATCCGTAGACCGAGGCCGACGATGCATACGAGTACTGTGCCCCAATTTCCTGGCACCAGTGCAATAGCTCCTTCGAATACTCGAAGTTGTTGCGCATCACGAACTGGCCGTCCCATTCGGTCGTCGCAGAGCACGCTCCCAGATGGAACACCGCCTCGATGTTGCCGAAATCACGCCGATCACGAATGCGGACAAGGAAATCCTCCTTATCCATATAATCGCAAATATCGAGATCCGCCAAGTTGTGCATCTTGCGGCCGTTTTTCAGATGATCGACAACCATGATGTCCTGCCATCCGCGCTTATTCAGCGCCGACACGATATTGCTGCCAATCAGGCCGGCACCGCCTGTCACGATGATCATAGTTGTTCCAAAGTTGGCTCGCTGCCCTGGATTTTGCGGATCAGCGACGTGGTCGAATGCCCCGGCAGGAAATCGAGGATCCGGACTTGTCCACCGGCGGCCTTGACACAGTCACCGCCCACGACTTCGTCTTCGCGATAGTCGCCGCCTTTGACAAGAATGTCTGGCAGCAGACGGCAATAGATTCGCTCGGGCGTGTCTTCGCTGAAAGGCACCACCCAGTCGACACAAGCCAGTGCAGCTAGCATACGCATACGGCTCGCAAGTGAATTGACTGGACGCGACTCACCTTTGAGCCGCCGGACTGACTCGTCATCGTTGACCGCAACCACCAAGCGATCGCCGAGTGCGCGTGCCTTTTCAAGATAATCGATATGCCCCGGATGCAGAATGTCAAAACAGCCATTGGTCATCACCACGCGCTCTCCCTTCGCTCGCGCGCCAGCCATATGCTCAGCCAGTGCATCCTCACTGCACACGCCTCTCTGGCTACCTTGCAGGTTTGTGTGCAGCGCCTGCTCCAATTCAGCCGGCGTCACTGTCGCGGTACCCAGCTTGGCCACCACGATACCAGCGGCCACATTTGACAATACGACTGCCTCCTTCAGTGGGATGCCCGCACCGAGTGCCGCCGCAAGCGTCGCGACCACCGTATCGCCGGCGCCGGTAACGTCATAGACATCCTGGGTACGGGTCGGCAAGTGCAATGGCGGATTCCCGCGCTCCAGCAAGGTCATTCCCTTTTCGCTGCGGGTCACTAACACAGCGTCGAGTTCAAGTTGCTCGCGCAGCGCAACCCCGCGGCGTTCGATCTCAGCCTCGCTGTCGCAACGACCGACGACCGCCTCGAATTCAGACAGATTGGGCGTAATCAGGCTGGCGCCACGATAGCGTTCAAAATCTTCGCCCTTCGGATCGACGATGACCGTCTTGCCGGCCTTCCGGGCTGCGGCAATCAGTTCACGCGACCGGCGCAAAGCCCCCTTGGCATAATCCGAAAGAATCACGACGTCAATTTCGGGCAAGTTCCGGGAAAATTCTGCGAGCAACGCCTCCGGATCCCATTCAGGAAAATGATCCTCGAAGTCGAGCCGGATCAATTGCTGGTTTCGAGATAGCACCCGCAGCTTCGTGATGGTCTTGCTGTTTGCAACCCTTTGAAGCAGGCATCGCACCGAACTGGCCCTCAGCAAGGCCTCGATCTGCTCGGCAGAAGAATCCTCTCCTGCCAGGCCGAGCAAATGGGTAGTTGCGCCGAGGACAGCGGCGTTGAGGGCCACGTTACCTGCGCCCCCGACGCGTGCTTCCTGCAGGTCGATTTTCACCACGGGGACCGGCGCCTCCGGCGATATCCGCAATGCCGGACCATGCCAGTAGCTGTCCAGCATGACATCACCGACTACCATGACTCTTGCACCCGAGAGCTTTTTTATATCGTCTTGCATTGCACCAACCTGTTTTCCGCTGGATGGGTTAGGGGACGTTGAAGGAGCATCATTTTGCACCGGAAAGGGATTTCCCAACCAGCTTCAGCCGATCTTCGACAGTCGTCATGGTCGGCGGAATTCTCAATATCCGCACATCCGAGAGTGATTGCATGATTCCGGCGGTGACGACGGTGTTCAACAACCGGTTGGCCAGAGTTGTGGCACGCGTCATATCGGCATCGTTTTTCCCGTGGGTGAAAGGCGCACCGAAGGGCATGACAATCACCAGATCAAGAGCCTTCGCACGTTCCTGGAGATTTTTGGCGAATTGGACTGTCAACTGATCAACATTTTTCTCGTTTCTCATCAGGACAAGCCAAAAATCCAGCAGGTCGGCCTCCCAGCGATCGGCGACAAAGCCCGGATGTTTTGCGTACTCGAGGCTCCTGTGTTCCGTCCATCGGCTGAATGAATTGATCCAGGCCGCCTTTGCCTGCACAAGCTGGTCGAGTGGCGCACGCTCAAACCGCAACTTTTCAAAGGCAGCCTGCCCGTTAAAAATCTGCGCCACGTCCTCTTCAATTACGGGAATGTTGTACCGCTTACTTATTGCTCGCGCCAGAGTGGTCTTGCCTGATGCGTTCGGTCCACTTATGACAATTTTCAGCGTGTTATCTGACAAGCTTTCCATCCGCCTTCATCCCCAAACAAACTGCCACCGCACCGAAACCGGCATTAGATTGACGTTTAACGGCCGAGCTATCACGCGAATCATTTGCGGCCCGGTAGGATTGCAGTTAACGCGTCAATGACTGCCTTTGCAGGAATCAGGACCTCATCGCTGGACGTACTGTTCAGGTTGGCATGGAATGCGTATCCGATCTTATCCGGCGTCGTTTTCTGGCCCCACAGCACAACCCCCTTCTTGTTGATCTGCCGGGCTGCGCCGAAGTGCTGCAGGCTGCTGTCCAACCCGACGAAACCATCTGCGTATTTCAGTAATTCCGCATAAGCCAGGGCCGGTGCTTTGGCACGCAGGATTCGCCCTCTCAAATCCGACGGCATTTCAACCGGCTCGTTGGGGAGCGCATACAGCAGAAACAAGTGCTCCGGGAAGGCCTCTGCCAGAGCCAGCATGATCTCTTGGTAATTTTTGACGTTTCGCGCCTTCGTCAGATAATTTTCCGGATATTTTTTGTTGTTCCGGAAGTTGCCTGGCGGCTGCCCGCCGGTCCATTGCACCATGAAATAAGGCTTCTTTATGCGTTCGCGAAGCGTGTTCGCTTGCTTCACCACCACGTCATTGATGACCAGGTCGGTTCGCGCATAAAATCCACCCTTTTCGAACGGCTCCAGTTCATACAATCGCGCCCACTCGTCGAGAATATGGCGATCGCCCTTGCAATAGTTGCTGATATAGGGCTCGCGCATCACGATATCTTCGAACTTATGCGCGACCGGCGATATCGCTTCTGCGCTGATATTTTTCAACGTACCCGCGACCTTCGGATGAAACGCAAACACCCCCGGAAATCCGCTGGCCACCGCTATCTTGCATCCAGTCTTTTCAACCAGCTTGTCGATCAGCGATGTAAAGACGACACATTTGCCAATGCCGCCCTTGATAGGATAAAGATTCGGTCTTTCTATAGTCATCGATTGGCATTTATTTGGTTAAGCGCTGACCCGAGGGTGCCGGCGACAGATCAAGACGCATCACATGAGCGGCGGCTCTTCACACCACGGGTACCAGATGCCGCGTTGGAAGCTTTCGCTCAGATACGTTCGTCTTTACTTCGGGCGATCGCTGCGCGAGCCTCCGACATGGCCTTCAGCCGCTGAAGACCTGTCGCGGGATCCCAGCCGGCGCGTTCGGCTTGCGTCATCAGCATTTCTTTCAACTTCAGCATGCCAGGCAAGGGCAGTTTCAGCGCCACGCCATCCTTTTCCTGAACAAATATCAGGCGCACGCTGCTTTCCTCAACACGGACGCGGATGCCGTCCAGATGCTCAGGAACGGCTTCATCTAAAGACGACGGCTTCCTGGTTGTCTGTAATGGCTGGTCCGGCATTTCGATGGTTTGCGTGTCGAGATCCAAATGACCAGCAATCTCGGACAAGCGGGCGAGCAGGGCGAGGCACTGGTTTCGCTTCAGCCAGAACACCCGGGCAGACTGGATCTCCTGCTCCATCTGCAGTCGCATCCGGTCTGCCCTTGCATCGTACTTCAACTTCATCGGCGAACTTATTTCGTGATCAAATGCGCGATCTCAGCCTCATATTCCGGCACGATATCGCCCAGCTCATCAAGCAGCGGCCCGAGGTATTTTTCGTACTTGCGCCACCGGTTGGTTGATGTTTTGTAGATCGGCTTGCGAACCTGAGTCACGCTGGCCGTCTTCACCGGTCGATCCACATTGTAAAACTCAAGACAGCGATCATTCCACTCGAGGCCTAGATAGTCGATCAGGCGCTTGGCCGACGCTTCGACGTCTGCGACATTGTCTTCATAGACCGCTTCATACATGACGCCCGGGAATTCTTCACGCCAGTATTTCATCAGATTCCAGTACCGTTTGTAAAAGCGCCCCAGTTCTTGCAGCTGATAAGTCCACTGGTGGCCTTCGGCAAAGTGAATCCTGTAGCAGGACAAACAGGTTTCGACAGGATGACGACGGCTGTGAATGATTTTGGCATTTGGCAGGATTGCATGAATCAGGCCGACAAAATTGAAATTGCCAGGCATCTTGTCAACGATCCGCTTATAGTCACGCGTGCCCGCGAGCTTGTACAGCCGATCCACGTATGCTTGCCCACGTGCCTGCCAGTCGGCGTTTTGCTCGTAAGGGAAGACCGGCTCGCGATCACCCAAGCGCAATCGATTCTGTGCAACAGGAATATTTTCCAGCACCGCGGGCAGGATCTTCAGTTCTCCGGCACCAAAGATGTCCGGATGTGCCGACAGGATCTGCTCCATCAGGGAGGTCCCTGACCGCGGCATGCCGAGGATAAAGACCGGTACATCGCTGTCGCAACCGACCAGCTTCGTTTCCTCAAGTCGCGACCTGGTCACGACTTGAGGAATGATCTGAATCATCTTGATCGCGTCACGCTCTTTGTACGGTTCGAGCTTGCGCTTCTTGGTGCCCGCCACTTCGTAATGACGGAACGCTGCATCCAGCTCGCCCACATCTTCCTGCGCCTTGGCCAAGGCATAGTGAAGATGCAACTGATCAATCACGTTGAAGTCTGAAAACTTGGCAGCTACGTAGTTCAACCGCTTGTAATTGTCGTCACCGTATTCGTATTTGAGGTCGCTACCATATGTCCGGATTGCCGAGGGATTATCCGGATTGAGTGCTAGTGCCCGGCCGATCATTTCCTGTGACTTATCCAGGTTACCGGACACCCGCTCAAGGACGCCGATGTCGTAATAAATGCGTCCATTGTTAGGACTCAGTTTCAGCGCGCGCTCAAATGCAGGACGTGCGAGGGAGGTCTCTCCTGCGCGATTCGCCAATGTCGCGAAGCCGTACACGAATTCAAGAACATTCGGATATTTTTTCGACAGGGACTCGAGCGTATCCTGTGCATAACGATAGCGATCGAGTTTCGACAATGCCGAAATCCAGAGATCAATCGAATCACCATGCAAGTCGGTTCGCTTGAAATTTTTTTCCAGAAACGGGATTGCTTCTTCGTTTTGGTCTTGTGCGACCTTGATCTGCGCCATTTCGTACAGCGCATGATGGTGATTGCCATCGATCGACAATGCTGCCGCAGCCAGCTTTTCCGCCTGATCGAGCTTGCCCGCATGTCGCACGCAAGTAGCCAGGCCGGTCAACACGTCGGCATTCTTTGGTGAGCTTTGCTGAAGCTGTGAAAATATTTCAGCGGCCGCTTTATATTGCGAGTCGGCCAGCAGACATCGACCAATACCGAGCATGACAGCGATCTCGGTCGGCGCACCGCTTTGCTGCGACTGTTCTTGCAGCGAGCGATACAGTTCGAGCGCCTGTCCAAAGCGCTTGAAAACTTCCTGAAGATTCGCGAACTGGATCAGCAACGGGCGCGCGTTCTTGAAATCTTTCTGCGCCTTGCGGTTAAGCTCGACCGCTTCGGCAAACTTGCGTTGCTTCTTCAGCGATTCGATTTTCTCAATAGTTTTTCTTAGGTCCGCCATGATGACTCTACAAATAGAAAGAGGGCATCGCTGCCCTCTTTCAGGTTAACAATTAACTATTTCTAATTAAATGCCAACATCAGCGTCGGACAACGTGGTCGTCACGCCGACCAGTTTCACAACGTAGCCCACTGCATCGCTGCCATCGTTGACCGCAATGTACGTATTTCCACCGAACTTGGCAGAGTACACATCGTAGTCACCGGTCACAAACGCGTTGGCTGCCGACGACAGGAACTGCGTATAGCCGGTCGCGGTGCCGCCAGTAGCGAGGTTGGTGCCATTGGTTTCGATCACATCATCACCCACGGTGAAGTTGTAGATCACGTCAATCGCCGTTGCAGCCGTCGGCGTGGTTGCGTTTGCATCCACGTAAACGGTGTCCGAACCATCGCCCAGGTAAACCGTATTCTGGGTGTCGTTCAGCCAGATGTTGGTGTCATCCTGCGCTGCCTTGATGATTGACGCGCCATCCATATCGGAAACGTCGATGTTCGCAACGTTATGGTACCCGCTGTAATCGATGTTGCCGATCGACGCTTCATCGTCAAAGCAGATCTGCAGCCAGTCGCTCATCACGCCGAAGTTGTCCGCCACACCGCCAGCGTTCTCGTAACCGCCAGTAACGGTCACGTTGCCGATGTGCAGACTGCCGGAGTAAGCACACAGGTCCACGTCAGCGCACATATCGGAATCTGCGTCATAGCACGCGGTCACTTCCGCTGCCGAGATCGAGATGTCACCAATGTAGACGTCATCGGAGCACGAGCACATGCAGTAATAAGCATACGCATAGTCGTTGCCGGTGAGGGCGCAGGATGCGCTCACATCGATATCCAGCGAGATCGAGATGTTACCGACCGTGGTCGTGCCGATCGTCTCTGCGCTGGTCACCGACATGTCCAGGCACGCAGAAGCATCTTCACCCGAAACGCTGATGTTGATGTCACCAACCGTCACGGCGCCGATATCACGGTAGCAAGAACCTTCTGCAGTGATGTTGGCGTAGGCGTACGAATCCTTGCCGTCTGCGGTCAGCGAAATGTTGCCATAGGTGATGGTACCAATATCACCGTAGCAATTGTAAACCTCGAGCGAGAGAGACGCGCAGGCACATTCGCCGATACCTTGCACATTGATATCGCCGACACTCACATTGCCAATTTCGTCATCTGCAGAGATGTAGACACACAGGCCAGCGTAAGAGCAATAGTCGGTTGCATTTGCGGTCAGATCACCGATGGTGACGTCACCGATGCAACCGTAGTCGGCGGATACGCAAACACCTGCCCATGCGTAGGCGCTTTCGCCCTCAGCACCCATATTGATGTCGCCAAAATGGATCGACGCAATATCATTGTCGCCGCACACACACACGCAGTAATAAGCGGTGCCCGATACAACTGCATCCATGGAGACATCGCCGATGCTCAGGTTGCCGATATCGCCACAAGTTGCGCTCAGATCGACCGTTGCCGCAACACAGGCTTCCGAACCGCCCACCATCGTCACATCGCCGATCGTCACATCGCCGAACGACGACGCGGTCAGGTCGAGATCGAGATATGCCGTGCCGCAATCCGACGTGCCGGCGTTTTCGATCGTGATATCGACATTGCCGATCGTGACGTTGCCCGCTTCATGCGAGTAGTTGTACACGTTTGCAGCGACATATACATAAGCATCTGCACCCATGTATGCGTGGATATCTCCGATCGTGGTGTCGCCGACGGTGCCATCGTAACCATACTGGCAATTTTCAACGACCATGCAGAACGAGTTGTAGACGCCGTTCATGTCAACGTTCACATCGCCGACGGTTACGTTGCCCGTGGTCGATTCGTTCGAGCTCCAGCAGAGGTAATTACCAGCGCAGAGAACCGCGAGGTTGCTCGATACTGCATCGACGGTCACATCGCCAATGACCACATCGCCGGCGCACGAGGTGCCGTAGTAAGCGCTGCCATAGTTGTAAATCGACAGGCAAACGGTGTTGTCCGTGCCGAGATCGATCTCGATGTCACCGACCGCGATGTTGCCCATGATCGAAACTTCGTCCTCGCAGACGCAATTCCAAGCCTCGTTTTCAAGGCAAATCCACTGGCAGGTATGGTCAGCAGCCTCGACATGGATGTTACCGACCGTAAGGTCGCCAACGGTGGAATCTTTGCTGTAAGCATACGCACAGTTGTATGCGGTCAGATACGAAGTCACGCAGGAGCCGAGGTGAAGATCGATGTCACCAATCGTCAGGTTGCCAGCCACCGCATTGCCGGTGTAACCGTCGGAAGCGCTGTTGTAGACGTACAGGCCGTTGCAACCGCTGTTACCGATTTCAACCGTTACGTTACCGATATGCAGGTCACCAACAGTTGCGTCGCCGCAGTAAGCATATGCGCAGTTGGTGAAATACATGGTGTTGCTGCCGCTGACGCCCATGGAGACGTCAATATCACCGATATTCAGATCTCCTGCGACTGCATCACCCGTACAGCAGGCAGCTGCAATATTGTCGATATCCAGGCAGTTGTAAGCGGAAACGTCGCCGTCAACACTGATGTCGCCAACGGTCAGGTTGCCCACCGATGCGTCGTCAGAAGTCACGCAATTTTCCTGCGTGACGCTGACGTAAATCGAGCTCGCTTCCGAGATGGTCGTCATGATGCCGTTCGCGCCCACACCAACGATTGCTTCGCTGGTGCCCGTGTCGTTGGCGATGCACTCGAAGAAGTTGATGCCGTCGACCGTGCCGTCAACGATCAGGGCCGAGCAGTCGTCCGAGTTGTCGGAGTCCAGCGCGCCGTTTACTTCGAGGTCGTTGATGCAAAGGCGGAACGAGTCATTGCCTTCGAGGATGATGTTGCTGATATCACCGCCGTAGGTGCTCGCGTCCATGGTCAGCGTTGCCGCGTTGTCGGTGCCGTCGAGAATCTTCAGCTGATCGACGCCCGACATGCTGACCAGATCAGCATCATGCGCGCCGCTGGTGTTGTGCACGCCGATTTCGACTGCGGTGTGGCCATTGCCGACGATGGTGTCGAACGTCGAGAAGGTCGAGGTCTCGCCATCTTCACCGCTGTAGTCGATGATGCCGCGGACCAGGTCATAGGTGTTGTCGAACTGGATCTCGACGTCGTCGGTGTCCGTCGTCAACACATAGCGATCAGCATCCAGAACGCCGCTCGCATCGTAGGCTGCTTGTGCGTAGGTGTACGACGAATCGATAGCGTAATCACCTGCGTGATTTGCGAAATTGTATTTCTTGGAAACGTTGACGCCGCCGATGGTCCACGAACCCTTGAGCGAACCCGGCTCGTTCGGGGTGAACGTGACGTCAACTTTGCCGTCCAGGAATGCCAGATGATCAACGCCGCCGTTCGACGTATCCAGCTGGATCTTGATGATCGTGCCAGCCGACGCGCCGGTCTTCAGGCCGGTCAGGGTCAGCAGGTTCTTGGAGACTTTGGCTTTGAAGTCAGTGCTCAGCGCGCTGATGGCGACCGTATCGCCGTCAGACTTGCCAGCCAACGTAAAGGTCTTCAGCGCGTCGGTCGGGTTGAAAATGTAAGTGGTATCGTCGGTCGCGTCATCGACCTCATTACCTACGACACGGACATAAGATGTCGTATTCGTCATTTGGTTAGCTCCTGTTAGTTGGACTGCATTTGGTTGTACTGCTGGGCTAGCGTCTCGTTTCCAGAAAGTCCGCAGACACTCTCGGCATTTCTCGTAGCCTCCGTGATCTTAGGTATTACTTTAAATATGAATTGTGGGCAGAGTCACAATTGGCCGCTTTTCGGTGGCGCACGGCGGGCGTGTCATGCCAAATAGTTGTCAATATTGAATTTACTCAAAATTAAAACGATAGAAGACTTCGCAGGCTGGCAAATAGATTTCAAAATTGAAATCGAATTCCGGCGGCGGCTCGAGTGTTGTCGAGATTGAAAATCTCCAGATTGGAACGATCCTGCAACCGCTCGATTTCGGCCTGCAGCGTCCACTCCGGGCGCGCCGGATCGAATTCCCAATACCATGAAACCCGCAGGCTAGATCGGGTGACCTGCCGGGTGGCGCCGTTGTCAAGCAGCGGACTGTAGCCCTGCGCGTCGCGGTAGTACCCGATGGCACCTGACGCCGCGAGCATGACTCTCGCGCTTAGCTGGTGCGCGAAGTGGATCCCGAGCTCGAAGCGGTCGGTTCGACCTCCGGCACGGACCATGCGCGGCTCGTCGCGCGCGACGCTTGCGACAACGCCGACCTGGCTCAGGCTCTGGCGGCACGTCGCCGACAGGCTGATCGTGGGCACATCGGCGTCGACATAACCGCTCATGCCGTAGTCGCGTATTTCATTCGAGAAGCGCGCCCCCCAGCGGCAGTGGCTGTCATACATGACCAGGCCTACGCCGGCGGTCGAGATCGTGGCCAGCCGATTACCCCCGGTGACGATGGTTCGGGCGCCGACCACGCCTTCTACCGCCCAGTCCGGAGACTTTGGCAGCGCATACTCGTGTGCGTAGCTGAACGCGGCATCCGCGAGGTTGTATTCCTTCAGGTCGCCGAATTCCTTGTACTGGCCCGTCAGGTAGAGTCGCCCCTTCTGCGAATCCCCGAACTGCAAGGTCTGCTGCAGATCGCCGCGGAGTTGCACATATCCGTCGGCCGCAGCCCGCGCTGACGGTGGAATCTCTACTTGCAGGGGGGGAGCGCCGACCGGCGTCAGCGAGAACACGCTGGCAGCAAGGCCCAGGTTGGCATTCGAGTCACGACCGGCTGACAATTGCAGATAGCCACTGCGTGCGCCTAGCAATGTACTTGCCGCCCATTCGGCACGCAGGCGTGGCGCGGCCAATTCTGCGCGCAAGTTCCGCAACTGCTCCCGCAATGGCAAGGGAACGTCGAAACTGCCTTCGATGTGCTCGACGATCTGGAGCGCGGTTTCGGTCTCGCCGAGGCGCGCGTGTGCCAGCGCCAGGTCGATCCACGCGCCGGCAAAGTCGGGCCGGACCAACACCGCACGCTCGAGCGCCTGCTGCGCCGTAGACAGCTGGCCTGCATCGAGCGCCGCCACACCCAGCTGATAATCAAAATAAGGGTCGCCGGCAAACTCGTTCTCATACGCCGTCAACAAGGACAGGGCATCCCGGGATCGACGGGCACGTTGCAAGGCGGCCGCTTCGCGCATGACATCCTGATACGTTGCGGACTGGGAGGGCCTGAAAGGCTGCGCGCCGGGCGGCGCGGGCTGGGCGACAGGGGCCGCCAGCGGGACGAAACAAAACATCGCCAGCGCGACAAAGCGCGATAGCGGGCGCGGCGTTGCTAGCAGGGTGCGACGGAATTTCCTGATCAGGGTCGGCTCTGGCGGTATTTGGTCTACTTATGAAAACGAATCATGCCATACGCATCATCACCGGAGAGACGGCGCATGAACACATACCCCGCCTCGTCGCCGGTATTGTTGAGCCCGCCGGAAATCGTCATGTTCGAGCCGGACGCTCGCGGGACGAACTGCCCCGCGTCGGATACGCTACCGCTGCTGCGCATTTTGACGCTGCGCTCTTCTGCGGCCCAGGTAAAGGCCGTGTTGTAGCTCTGGTTGTTAAAGTTCACGGTCAGTGTCGGCGCGCTGATGCTGGCCGGCTTGAGTTCGCCGTCCCCTGTTCGCGCATACCCGACCGCTTCGATCGGCGCGAAGCTGAACTCCCCCCCCTGCGGCAGACTGAGCGGACCTTCGGCCCGATACAAAAACAATGCATCGTTCTTGCCGAGCAGTTCATGGCCTGCGGGGATGGCAGCCTGATCGGACCAGCGCCCCCAGTACAGGGTCTTGCTGAATACCTCGGCACTCGGCGCGCGCAGCGTCGGCGTGTTCACCATGGGCTCTTCCGGCCGCGGGAATCCGAAAATACCCTTGGACTGGCCCGGTGCCAGCGTCTGCAACACCGGCTTGCTGTCCGGCGTGACCTCAAGATAACTGCCGCTCAGCGAGCCTGCCAGCTGAGCCGCCAGACCACCTCCGCAGGGACCGAACGCGTCACGCGCGCAATGATCCGAGAAGGGCGACGCAACGATGGCCCCTTGTTGCACGGCGACTCGGGTGACCGTATCGCGCGCCTGCACAAGAAAATCGGTGCCGCGGATACCGATGGCAGCGACCGGCGTATTCAGCCGGAAGTTGTCCTTGGCAGACTGGCCCGCCTTGCCGGTAATGAGGCGGGCAACACCCTGCGACAGGGTGAAGCGCACCCGGTTGTTTTTCGGTTCGCGCTCGTCATACACATACTGCTCTACCTGCAGCCTGGAGTTCGGGCGGACGCTGACGAAGGCGTCATCAACGAAACGGATGTGAACATGTCCATTCGCCCCGGTCATGACCGTCTGGCCCGGCGCGATCGTGTCGTCCTTCTTCACCCGCGAGCCGTCGGCAGCCATGCGGGCGTCGCCGATTGCAAACAGCACCTTACCCACCGGCTCGGCTGCCATTGCCATCCAAGGCGCCAGCAGCAGCATCGCTGCAGCAAAGCAGATTCGGGAAACGACTGAGCTTTTCATGTTGCGCTGACTATGACCCTGTAACCTGGTGCAGCGACGCAGCGACGCACCGAAGCGAGTGGAATCGGCGCCGCTCAAGTCCGGCGCTTCGGCAGACTGGCGGCAAAACCCGCGATTAAACTATTGCAAAAAGCTCAATGATACTGAACTTTTGACCATTATTCGAACAGATTACTCCCGGACCATCCTCCATAACTGTGATCCAGCTAACAAATTGCTGGGCGGGACGCATCCATGTCATTGATATACGGCAACATATTAAAAAATTTAGTCTGACCAATGCGCGCTACAGGGTCGTTACAGCGATTTGAAATTTATTTTTTCTGCAACGCATAAACTGCCACGGGCGAGGACACGCCCTTGACCGCAAATTCACCGATCTTGCGTACGGCCTCGGGCGAAAGCAGCAAAGCGGTCGTCTCACCCAACAGCAGGTTCTCGCCGACATCGCGGGTCAGGCTCTCGATGCGGCTGGCGATATTAAATGCCTGTCCCTGTGCCGACCAGGCCAGATGGGTCTGCCCGCCGAACACGCCCACGGACATCGGGCCGGTGTTCAGGCCGATGCTCAGCTGCAGCCGGCCGTAGCCGTGGTCGGCGAACCAGTCGGACAAACCGTCGACGGCGCGCTGCATCGCCACCGCAGCACTGGCGGCCTGCGCGGCATAAGGCGCGTGGTCGATATCGGCGCCGACGCGCAGCATGTCTGCCGCCGGCATGACATGCATCGGAACGTCGGGCTGCGGAGCCAGGGCGTCGTCTGCGGTCGGCACGCCCCACAATGCCATCAGGCCGTCACCGGTATATTTCTCGATCGTCCCCCGGTAGCGCGCGACCTCGGCCGACAGCACCTCGAAACACTTCTGCGCAAAACCGGCGATCTGTTCCGGCGTCTTGTCCTCGGAAGCTGCGGTAAAGCCGCGAACGTCGACGATCAGGACCGTCATCGTATGGCGCTCGGTTTCAGGGCCAATGCGCGCGTCCCGCAATAGCCTGCCGACCAGGCTGGCCGGCAAGAACTGACTGAACTGTGAACCAATACGGCGCACCCGCGCGGACAGCGCCAGGTTCTGCTGCAGCAGGGTCATTGCGGCGATCGCCAGCACCATCAGCGGCAGCGGTGTCAGCGGCAGCAGCATGCCACGGCCGAGCAGCAGCCAGGCCAGCGGCAGGGTGCATGCGGCGAGTGCGAGCAGCGGCCAGCCGAGCATCAGGGAGCGCCCGCGCCCGGGCCACACCAGATAAGAAAGCAGGATGACTGCGGCCAGCGCAAGGTAAGCCGGCGCCGTACCCGGCAGCGGGTGGATGAAACTGCGGTCAAGCAACGCAGTGAGCAATTGCGCATGCACCTCGACGCCCGGGGTCAGCTTCGCCAGCGGCGTGGAAACGCGATCGCCTATGCCCAGCGCCGAACTGCCGACCAGGACGATACTGTTTTCGAGCCACGGCAACTCGCGCGACTTGTCCAGCACGTCCGCGGCAGACAGCACCGGGAAGCCACCCGGCGCGACGCGGTAAGGCACCAGCAGCGCGCGCTGCGGGTCAAGCGGCAAGTCGAGCGGGGCGTCATCCCGAAGGTCGACATGCAGCCGCGTGCCGCCGCCGGCGAAGGCCACTCTCGGCACCTCCTGTGCGGCCATGGTCAGCTGTGCGTACATCCGCAGGGCCAGCGTCATCGAGCACGAGCCCGCCACGCAGGCGACCGGATAAATCCGGCGAATATGTCCGTCGTCGTCGATCACGGGGCTGATGTGGCCGACGGCCGCATCCGGCGGCAGCACGCCGGGATCGTTGGCGACATAACCACCTGCCTGTGGCGCCAGGCGCCTGCCTTCGACAGCAACACGCCCGCCCAGCTTACCCACCTGATTATCCGAAACGGTCGAAAAATCCAGCGTCTGGCTCATCACCACGCCGGGACGATCCAGCGCTGTACGCAAGGCGAGGTCGCCATCGCGGCGCAAAGGGAAGACGATGTCGAGGCCGAGCAGCCCAACCTGATGCCGGCTGACCAGTTCGTCGACCAGCCGTGCGACAGTCTTGCGCGGCCATGGCCAGGCGCCAAACTGCGCAAGGCTGCGCTCATCGATATCAACGATTATCACGCGCTGGTCCTGCGCCACGGGCGGAGATGCACTGACCAGTGCGTCGTAGGCAGCACGCTCGGCGCCGTCACGCATCGGCCCCGGAACCGCGAAGTAAAGCAGGACAAGGGTGGCGGCGAGCAGGGCAATGGCCAGGCGGCTGAGCAGGGATGCTGGTTCTCGGATCACCGCTTGCACTTGTTTCTCGGTCTTGTCATCGCCTGGCCGGCCGGTGCGCCGGTGATGGAACCCGCGGATGCGGGCCCCTTACTGGTGCTCGCGAATCAGCTCGAGCAGCCGCGGGGGATTGCGCAGGATGGAGCGCCGTCCGTCTTTTTCCATGACACCCTGTTCGTACAGCACCTGCAATGCGCGGGTGACCGTCTCGCGGCTGGTGTTGGTCATCAGGCCGATCTGCTCGTGCGTCGGCATGTTCTCAATCGTAATCAGCTTGCCCGGGTCAGGCCGCGCGAGCATGCGCAACAGGCTATAAACGCGGCAGAAAGCATTCGGTATGCCAAGCAGGACACGGTATTCAGTCGAGGCACGCAGCTTCAGCGACACATGCTTGAGCATGCGCTCGGCGACGGTGGGAATCCCGAAGATCAGCTTGCGTGCCGCATTCTTGGGCAGCACACCGACCATCGATGGGGCGGCAGCAACCACGGTCGCGGAGCGCGGCAGTCCGTCGATGGACGCGAGCTCGCCAAAGAAATCGCCGGGAGAAATGAAATTCAGGCCGGTCTGACGTCCCTCGGGCGAAATGTCCACCACCAGCAGCCGGCCCTCCAGCAGGAACAGCAGGTCGGTATCACGGGCGCCCTTGTGCATCACGAACTGCCTCTTGGCGAACCTCACGAGCCGGATCTCCGCCGACAGCTGCGCCAGGATCGGCTCGGGCAGCCCGGCCAGCAACGGAACCCTGGCCAGAAGCGCAGGCGCGACCCTCAGCCTCGCGGCGGGGGCGGTCTCTGGCTTCGGTGGTGTCGGTAAGGTCGCGCTCTGCAAAATTCGTCTCCGGGTCCACCCGGACGTAAATCGGCCTGCGTGCCGGATGTGGGACGTCGCCCCCGCCGGTGCGGGCAAACTCATATCCTACCAGCAATATCCTTACAACCAAATGGATAGTTACAAAACATCTAATTCGCTTGGGCGTCGGGCCAAGCGTAGTTTTCCACCCCGCAGGCAATTGTGACAGCCGTCACAATACACACCGACCGGCATAGCCTTGTCCGGCCTAAAGAACGACACCCCCGGGCCGATTCATACGGTGGATGGTCTTGTCTTGCGGGGCGTCAGGCATGGCGGCCGGCAAAGTTTTCATTTTCCGAACGAAGGCGAGTATACAGATGAGCGTATTGAGTGGACTGTCACCAGCGCAGATTGCAGCGCTGAGCACGGCGCAGATCGCGGCGATCGCACCGCGCGATCTGGCGGCGCTCGAGGCCACCGAAGTGGCCGCCTTCACGTCGGTACAGATCGCCGCACTGTCGACACGCCAGGTTGCCGCGCTGGGCACGACACAGATCTCATCGATCGAGACAGCCGATATCGCCGGCCTGACCAGTGCCCAGCTGATGGCGCTGAACAGCATACAGCTTTCGGCCTTCACGACGCGGCAGATCGCGGCACTGTCGTCGGAGCAGCTGCACTCGCTGACGACGGCACAGATTCCAATGTTGAGCGGCGAACAGGTCAATGCCATCGAGTCGGCAGATATCGCAGGGCTGTCCACCGGGCAGATCAGGAGCCTGACCACCAGCCAGATCCGCAGCCTCGGCAGCGCGCAGGTGGCCGCACTGACCACGCTGCAAATACCGGCGCTCGAGACGGCTGACCTTCAGACTCTCGCCGACCGGCAGATCGCCGCGCTGACCTCGGCGCAGATCGCGGCCCTCGACACCGAGCAGTTCGTCGCACTGACGCCCATGCAAATCGCGGCCATAGAAACGGGGGATCTGCCGGGACTGACGCCGCGGCAGCTGGCGGCGATGGATGCGGCACAGCTGGCGGCCCTCGGCTCGCAGCAGGTAACTGCGCTCAGTTCAGTTCAGCTGAGCGCCCTGACCACGGCACAAGTCGCCGCCCTCAGCAGCGCGCAGGTCGCCGCGATCGAATCGGCTGATCTGGCGGCCATGACACCGGCACAAATTGCCGCGCTGACCACTGCGCAGATGGGCAGCCTGACGACTGCGCAAATCGTTGCGCTGACCACCGAGCAACTGCCTTCGCTAGATGCCGCCGACCTGCAGCAAATGAGCACGCGACAGATTGCCGCGCTCACCTCCGCGCAGCTGGCCGTGCTGGAAAACGCCCAGATTGCCGCGCTGGGCACATCACAAGTCGCCGCCATCGACACCGCCGACATTGCCGGACTAGGCAGCGCGCAACTGGCCGCGCTCAACCTGGCGCAGGTCGTCGCGCTGACGCCGGCACAAATCACCGCGCTCGGCTCCGCACAGATCGCAGCACTGTCGTCGAACCAGGTGCGCGCGCTCGGCGCCGATCAGGTGCGCGCCATCGAAACGGCCGACATGGCGGCAATGGGCAGCGCGCAAGTCGCGGCCTTCACCACCACGCAAGTGGCAACGCTGGGCACGGCCCAAGTGGCGTCGCTCGGTAGCACGCAACTGGCGGCGATGTCGACCGAACAGCTGGCCGCATTCACCGATACCCAGGTGCAGGCGATCGCCACGGCGAGCGTCACGGGCCTGCGGATGGACCAGCTGAAGGCACTGACAGCTGTCAGCACGGGCGAACTGAGCCAGATGAACCCGTCGCAAATCGGCGCGCTGCGCCCGGATCAAATCGCCCAGCTGTCCGCCGCGACGATTGCGCAGCTGAGCACCGAGCAGGTAGCCGGCCTCGATCCGGATCAGGTCGCCGCGCTCACTTCGCTGCAGCTTGCGGCGCTGACGCCGGCACAGCTGGCAGCACTCTCGGACACCCAGGTTGCCGCCTTCGATCCAGCCAACCTGAAGGGCCTGTCAACTGCGCAGATCGACGCGCTGTCGCCGTCACAGGTCGGCGCGCTGTCCGCCGGCGCTATCGCCGCGCTGACGTCGGCGCAGTTGGCCGCACTTGCGCCGGACGATATCGCGGCGCTGAGCACCGCACAGATCGATGCACTGACCTTGCGACAGATGCCGGCGCTCGGCAGTGCGCAGCTGCGCGCACTCGATCCGGGCCAGGTCGCAGCCATCGCGACCGAAGACCTGAGGATGCTGGCTGCCGCACAGCTGCGCTGGCTGTCAGCGTCTCAAGTCGGCGCAATGACGGACGCGCAGGTGCAAGGCCTGACCACCTCGCAACTGAAGGCACTCGACGCCAGCGGCGTGGCGATGTGGTCGCCGGACCAAATCACCGAGCTGTCCGGCTCGCAGCTGGGTGCCCTGTCACCGGTCTCGATCGGCGCGCTGTCGATCGAGCAGGTGGTCGCGATTGAAGCCATCGACATACCGTCGCTGACAACCGATCAGCTGCTCGCGCTGCGTGGCGACCAGATCGCCGCGCTGACTACGGAGCAGATCGCCGCGCTGCGCACGCCTCAGCTGGCCGCGTTTACCCACGAGCAGC
>JACCDG011096516.1_pt1 | contig 23764 bp, 15 predicted proteins | sample 7442471 | NCBI WGS metagenome assembly JACCDG01 (sample SAMN15323444, study PRJNA562643) | freshwater metagenome | isolation source: river surface water | place: USA:Blue River Watershed | collected 2017-08-17 | reverse complement strand
TCGTATATTTAACAAATCTCTTAAAGAGTATCTTCACTACTATAATACTCAGAGATTACACTTTGGAATTCAATTACAAACACCACAGGAGATGCTTAGGTGTTCTCAAGGTATTGATTAGAATACGTAAATGCTGTCCACTTTCACCTCGAAGTCTTTTTTCTTTTTTACTATAAAAATACGCATCTCTTTGCTATAATAGCCTACATGTCTACACCGTATATCACTACTATTGGCCTTGAAGTTCATGCAGAACTCCACACTAACTCAAAGATGTGGTGTGGCTGTACTAATAACCCAAACGAAAAACGTCCTAATCAGAATATTTGTGAAATATGTATGGCTCATCCAGGAACACTTCCTGTTCCAAATAAAGAAGCCATTAAAAAAGTAATTCAAGTAGGACTCGCTGTCGAAGGTACCATTGCAGACTTTACAGAATTTGATCGCAAGAATTACTTTTATCCAGATATTCCAAAAGGGTATCAACTTTCACAGTACAAACACCCTATCGTATCTCACGGCTTTGTAAATGGTGTAGAACTTACTCGTATTCACCTTGAAGAAGATACTGCTAAGAGCTCTCATGAAGGAGGAAAGACTCTCGTGGACTACAACCGTGCAGGAGTGCCGCTTATGGAACTTGTAACCGAGCCCGTTATTCATTCAGCAGAAGAAGCTGGTGCTTTTGCTCGTGAATTACAAAGAATTCTACGCTACGTTGGAGCATCAGAAGCAAACATGGAAATGGGACAGATGCGCGTAGAAGCAAATATCTCTGTTTCAAAAGATCCGAATAAATTTGGAACAAAGTGTGAAGTAAAAAACCTTAACTCATTTAAGTCTGTTGAAGATGCCATTCGATACGAAGTAGCGCGCCACATTGACCTTATTGAATCAAGTGGAGAGGTTGTACAAGAAACTCGCGGATGGGATGAAGCAAAACAAGAAACCTTTAGTCAGCGCAAAAAAGAAAACGCACACGACTATCGTTATTTCCCTGACCCAGATCTTCCTAAGCTGTACCTCTCAAAACTTTTTGATATTGAAGCACTTAGAAAGGAAATTCCAGAACTTCCTAAAGCTCGCAAAGCTCGCCTTCTCTCTCTTGGGGTTAAAGAAGATGCTGTAGATATTATTATTAATGATAAATATGTAGCACATTACTTTGATCAGCTTATTTTAGGAAAAGATGAAGCGGCTATCACCCTTGCAACCAACTATCTTATTGCAGATGTGTTTGGGCTTCTTAAAAAAGAAGGTAAAGAGCTACATGAAGCAAACTTCCCTAGCGTTACCTCATTTGGAACAATGCTGTCTATGATACAAGCTGGTGAGCTTTCATCTCGTGGAGCAAAAGACCTTCTTCCACTTATGCTTTCTGATACACATCTCGATGTGAAAAAAGTAGCAGAAGAGAAATGCTTTATTCAGAAGAACGATCCGGCGCTGCTTGAAAAGATTGTAGAGGAAGTGCTTACTGAAAACCCTACACAAGTTGCTGACTACAGATCTGGAAAGGAAAGCATGTTTATGTTTTTCGTTGGTCAGTGTATGAAGAAAAGTAAAGGTGCGGGCAACCCTTCACTTTTCCAAGAAATTCTAAAACAAAAACTCGCTTAAATTATTTCTTTTTAATTGCTCTTTGTACGCCTTATGGCAGAAACGCTCATTCGACAACTTTTTACCAAACGCTTCATAAAAGATATTCTTCTCATTGTTATTTTTGGGGGAATGCTTTACTTTTTGGTACACAACCCAATCACAAAACCAAAACTCCCTCAAGTGGAAGGGGTGTGGACTATTCAACTTGTACAACATCCAATCGTCCTTGGTATAGCGGGGCATAATTATTTAATACTTCGCGATAACAAAAATAACATTCATAAAGAGTTGCACGGACTTGCTACAAATAATGAAACTGGTGAATGGAAATATAGGGGTAATAATAAAAAAGATCTTCTTAAAGTTTGGGAATTTGATGATACTCGCTATCTTACAGCTCAAAAAGACTACACTGGAGTGATTCTTTTTACAGGAACTGAATTTGAAGCAAAAGACAAATGGGAAAAAAGTTACCCTTGCAAAGATGCTATTAATGAAAAAAAAATACCTTATCCACCTTACGGTGTAAAACTTGGTGGCGAAACAGAGAATTCAAACTCCGTTGCTTACACACTTCTTACCTGTATGAATTTACCTTCACGTTACTTAGGTCTTTTTATTCCGGGGTGGGGTAAAGATCTTCTAAATGATAACTAAAAAGAGTCTTCATTTCTTTTAGTGGCACATATCTTATTCCCCTTTAAGTAAGGTAGCAATAATATCTCCAAAAGATTTTACAGAGTCATCTTCGTAAAGAGAAAGAAGTACTACTTTCTTTCCAGACACTTTCTCAAGAGCTTTTGCTTTTACTGCAACTTCTTCTTTACTTATAGTATCAATCTTTGAAAGTACCACAAGTTCTTTTTTTGCAAGAAGTTCTTTATCAAATTTTGCAAGCTCATTACGAATAGTTGTGTAGACCTGACCCACATCTTCATTTTCTGCAGACACAAGATGAACAAGTGCTTTTGTACGAGTGATGTGGCGAAGGAACTTATGTCCAAGCCCTTTCCCATCACTAGCCCCTTCAATAAGTCCTGGGATATCTGCAAGTACATACCCGAAGTAGGCGCCAAGGTTTGGCTCAAGTGTCGTAAAAGGATAGTCTCCAATCTTAGCTCCTGCACGAGTAAGTGCATTTAGAAGTGATGACTTACCTGCATTTGGAAGTCCGATGAGACCAGCATCAGCAATAAGCTTAAGTTCAATATCAAATGTTGCAAACTCTCCAAGCTCCCCTTTTGTAAACTCCATCGGAGTTCTGTTGGTAGAAGATTTAAAGTTTTCGTTACCAAGACCACCTTTACCTCCACGAAGAATAAGAAAATCCCCTTCTTCCATAAACTCATACCGCTTATCATATTCACGATTGTATGCGACTGCGCCGAGCGGAATAGTAAGATAAAGATCTTTTGCGTCACTTCCATGCATACCACGTTTCTGTCCTGCAATTCCTGTATCAGCAGACCATTCTTTTTTGTGTTTATATACAGCAAGTGCTGCGATATCACGAACGACGCGAAAATACACATCTCCACCCTTTCCTCCATCACCTCCAGCTGGACCTCCAAAAGGCACACCTTTTTCACGACGCCAACGAACTACTCCGTCACCACCTTTTCCTGCACTTATTTCAAGCATTATATGATCGATTAACATAAAAGTAAAAAGCCTTACAAAATAACACTTTTATACGTTTTTTGTAAGATATATTGATAGTATCATTATACCATATTTATATAAAAAATGCAAGATTGACCCGCTCCTTAAGAGGAGTAGAATATGAGTATATGAAAAAGATTACTGCAGTTATTTTTGGTACCATGTTTATCTTTGGTGCTTTTACTACAGCCTCTGCACAGGTATACACTTACGGATCACAACAAAGTTCACACTATTATTCTTGTGGAACATATGGGTCATATGGTTGCTCATACCAAAATTACCAGCAGTCATACTATTTTACCCAAGGATGCTACACCTACTATTACAATGCATACACCAAAACATCTCAAGCGGTAAGTTACAACTGCCAAACAAACACCTATTACACACAACCCGTAACCTACACCTACTATACTTCTCCCTATTACACCTATCAATACCAAGAAGGAACATGGTATCCTTCTTACAACAACAACCATCTCTACGAATATAATAACTGGAACACCAATTGGAATAATGGCTTTGTAAGTACGCCAACGGTAAACTGTTATTACTACAACAATCAAAGAATTTGCCAATAAAGAACAAAAACATCGCAACGTGCGAGGGTTTTTATTCTTTATCGATCAGTAAATAGAAAACGTAAGTCGAATTGTAATCACTCTGCAACAACACTACCCCTTGAGTGAAATTACCACCTAATGAAGCCTCTAGAATGATCACCTCCTTTAAAGACTGATTTTGTTTTGAAAAACAATTACATCTCCACCCTAAGTAGTAGATGAGGAAAGCTTCGTAGAGAGCACACTTTCTTTCAAACAAAAGAGATCATCATCCGGAAATGTGTTTCTATAATGCAGTCATGTATTTTTCATAAAGAAAAAATGAGCATACTTGAAAACTGCTCACTTCTTTGTAAAGCAAATAAAAGGACCCTTTGGATCCTTTTATTTATTATTTTGTAAACGAAGCTGAAACCGCAAAAAGCGGAATATGTTTACCAGATAGAACACTAGACATTGTAGCTTCTTCTGTAGGAATTTTTTTAAGCAAAAGAACATGGGGGCAATTTTTTTCAACCTCAATAGAAACAGTAGAATAAAATTGCTTATTTAAAAAAATAGCATCACCTACTTTAACTTTTCTTTCCAACAAAACTTTCTTAGGATTTGTTTTGCCAAAAGTAGCCAAAAAACAAACATTGTAAAGCATTTTTTTATTTCTATCAATCGCTGAACGTTTTCTTTGGAAACCTTTAAGTAACATAGTCATCTACAACTCCTAAAGAACGACGGAATTTCATACTAACAAAAAAAAGTTTTTTGCAAATATACAACTTAACACAAAACCTCGTCAACAATTGTTGACGAGGTTTTATTACATTTAGTAGTTTCTAAGACGTTCTGCTTTTTCGTGAGAACGGATTTTTTCATGCACCTTTGCTTCAATCTGGCGAATACGTTCACGTGTTACCCCAAACTCAGCCCCCACTTCTTCAAGGGTATGCATTACTCCATCAAACTCCCCAAGACCATTACGCATTTCTACGATCTTACGTTCTTTTGGTGAAAGATCATCAAGAATCTCATTAATTTGATCTGAAAGAATACGATGTGAGGCTTCGGCGTCCGGTGAAAGAATTTTATCGTCTGCAATAAATTCTCCAAGAGTGCTCTTGTCATCATCATCTCCAATTGGTTTTTCAAGTGAGACAGTATCTTGGTTAATGTTTTCGATAACATGAATCTTTTCTACATCTACTCCCATTTCAACTGCAATTTCTTCTGCAAGAGGATCGCGTCCAAGGTCTTGTGAGAGACGACGCACCACCTGCTTATACTTAGCAATTGTTTCTACCATGTGCACAGGGATACGAATAGTACGAGACTGATCCGCAAGCGCACGAGTGATCGCCTGACGAATCCACCATGTAGCATAGGTTGAAAACTTAAATCCTTTTGAATAATCAAATTTTTCTACCGCCTTAAAAAGGCCTAGGTTACCTTCTTGAATAAGATCGAGAAGCGTAAGATCGGAACTTCGTCCAACATATTTCTTTGCAATAGATACCACCAGACGAAGGTTTGCCTTTGCAAGAAGGGTTGCAGCTTCTTTATCTCCTGCCTCAATACGGATAGCAAGCTCACGCTCATTATCTCCTGAAATAAGAGGGTACTGACCAATTTCACGGAGGTACATTTGAATACTATCGTGAGAACCATCACGGCTCTCAAGCTTAGTAAGGTCATCATCCATATCAAGGAGATTTCCTCCTTCCAGAATATCAATGCCCGCTTTATTGATCTTTTCGTATAGCTCTTCGAGATAAATAATATCCGTCTCAATCGTCGGGAAGTAGCGAATGATTTCATCATACGTAATAAATCCACGCTCCTTACCCTTTTGGAGAAGCTCTTGCTCATTTTGATCTCGAGTAGTTACTTTTTTTGGTTTTTCTGGAGCTTTTGGCTTTGAAGGACCGGTTTTAATGGTAAAAGCTTTTGGCTTATACTTTTGTTTTACTTCAATAATCTCTTTTATTTTTTTGTCTTCAACTTTTTTTGGAGCTACTTTTTTTGCAACAACTTTCTTTGGAGAAACTTTTTTAACTGCTACTTTCTTAGGTACGGTTTTTACTACTTTTTTAGTAATTGTTTTTTTAGAAGATGAAGGTGCTACTTTTTTTGCAACCTTCTTTGCTGTGACTTTCTTGACCACTTTTTTAGGTGCGGTTTTTTTCTTTGCTACAGCTGTCTTTTTTACAGGTGTAGCTTTTTTATTCTTTTGTGAAGATACTTTTTTTGTCATAAGCACGATAAACGAAATTATACCACAAAGAAAACTGTAAGTAAATACAGTATCCTCATTTTTCCTTATACTTTCTTACCTAACACGAAAGCTAATCGATAGCCTTCTTAGCATGTTCATAAATCTGACGTAAAACAACCTCAATGTCAGCACCTTCTTCTTTTAATTTCTTTTGAAGGCGAATAAGTTCGGCTTTATGTTCTTCGCGTCTATATGATGTCATAAGATCTTTAAAATACAGCTCTTTGTTACTAATCCCCTTCTTTTCTAAAAGAAACATCTCTTCTTCGATAAGCACTTCAGGGAAAAGCGTTGTGTCGAGCTCAAGCGAAACAAATGTTTCATCTTTTTCTTTTCCGGTAAGACGTACAAAAGCTAGAAGCTCTTTATGGAGACGATCTTTCGAGGAAAGAGATGCTGTTGTTTCCTTTTCCTCACTAACAGTTGGAAGTATACCTCGAGTCAGTTCTTCTGTTAATATTTCCTGACTAATGCCCGTCTTTTGTGCAACAAGGTGAAGGAAGTGCGCTTTATCAATAGGCGACTGTATTGCTCGAATAAAAGGAAGAACATCCCGCACAATCACCTTTCCACGCTCGCGATCATCATTTACAGAAGCAAGTACATCATTAAGGAGTTTTTCAACAATATGTAATTTGTTTTTGACTGCTGTATACCAGAGAGACGGATCATCTTTAATGAGGTCAGCAGGATCTTTTGTACCAATATCTGAAACTGCATAGACATCAAGCCCACCCAAAAGACAAAGCATTGCTGTTTTTTTAAGTGCACTCTGCCCGGCACTATCAGTATCAAAAGAAAGAATAACTGTATCACAAAAACGTTTAATGAGATGAATGTGTTCATCAGTAAACGCGGTCCCTGAAACCGCAACCGTGTGATGAATCCCCGACTGATAACTCATACAAAGATCCATCTGGCCTTCCACAACCACAACACTCTTTGTGTCCATCATCATTCTCTTTGCAGTGTCATAACCAAAAAGAATTTTTGATTTATGGTAGAGGGGAGTTTCTGGAGTGTTGACATACTTTCCTTGAGCCACATTTGGATCTACTAAATTTGGCATAATACGCCCAGAATATCCGACCGTAGCACCAGAAATATTTCTGATTGGAAACATGATACGTCCTCTAAACCTATCGTACCAGCCCTTAGTTTTTCCATGGTCGTCCTTAGCCTCAATCACAAGGCCTGCTTCTACCATTTCTTCTGGCTGATATCCTTTTTGAGCTAAATGCATAAATAAATCTCGCCATTCATTTTTTGCATATCCAATATGAAATATTGTAGCAGTGTCTTCAGTAATACCACGCCCAAAGATATACTCACGAGCCTCTGCGCTCTTTTTAAAATTTTCTTCAAGGTGAAGCGTTGCGTCTTTAAGAAGGGAAATGAGTCTTGTTTCTTCTTTTGAAACCTCTTTTGAGATAAGTTGCACCCCTGCGCGATCAGCTAAAATTTTAAGCGCTTCCACGAATGGAATATTTTCAATTTTTTCAACAAAGGTAAAGATGTCTCCGTGTGTCTGACAACCAAAACAGTGAAAACTTTTACGTTCTGGAGAAACATAAAATGATGGAGTTCTTTCATTATGAAAAGGACATCGTGCACGAAGCTGACTTCCTGATTTTTCAAGACGAATATAAGTAGAAACAACTTCAGTAATCGAGAGATTTTCTTTTATTTGATCTTTCGGGCTCATTATACGCTTTAGTGTACCACGCTTAAAAATGCTTTAAAAACAAAAGAAAAGCGCAGCCAAAGGCTGCGCTTGGTGATGCTTTTTACACACCACTACAAATACTTTCACCTGGAAGAAGGTTATACTCTTTCCAGCATTCCATCTCACCACTAAGGCGAATAACTCCCACATATCCTCTTTCACACGATAGCGTTTTTGCTTCCGGAGGCTTACCACCAATGGAAGCAATTCTGACACACTGAGGGATGTACACAGGCTTTTCTTGTGTTGTTTTTTGAGGAACTGCACGCTTTTCCACGGATACCACCTGAATTTGAGGTGGCACTGTTTCCAAGGAATCAAGAATGGCAGACCTTCCTTTTACGTAGAGAGCAACTAGCCCAAGAACAAGGAGACCAATCACAATCCAAGCCCCACCATGATCCATGAACCTGAAGCTTTTTGACAACCAAGTGTCTTGGAGAGATGAAGATGGGACACCATTTACATACTCATACTCATGATCCGACGAACCCTGCTCAGGTGCAACTTGCTGCTCAGGTACACCCTCATTCTTCGGAACAACTCCAAGCATCGGATCAGATTCCGCAACCGGAGCTTCTTCATTCACAGTGGGACCTTGTGCCACTTCAACTACCGCCTCTTCTGTCACTTGAGTGGTTACAAGATCAACAGGAAGGGAAAGCTCAGGTGAACGTACACCATCAACAGACAAAACTTCTCCTTTCCGGTCTACAGCTATTCCAGCCTCAATCAAGGAGCTGTGACGACCCAAGACCTGAGCAACAGCATCAATTGTTTGAGGTTCAGGAAGTGCTGACTTATCTGTTCCCGAAGTTTGCGCTTGAGCAGCAAATTCAGCATCAGCTTCTTTATTGAAACGCTGAACAAAGTCAAGAGCATAGACCACACGAAGAACATCTTTAAGCAAGACAGCTTGTACTTCAACAAGATCACTGAAGGTAAACAACACCTTAAAGTAAGGGTGCTCACCTTCCTTATGCCAAAGTTCTTCCGTGTAATCATGATAGCCAGGAGAATCTGACCTAGACACAAGGCGTAGCTCTACCTTAGCAAAAAGTTCATCGAGGGCTTTTTTTACCTGCTGAGGGCTATCAAGCGAATCATCATGCTTAGTAAAGCCATAACACAAAGCTTCAATGCTTTCCTCCATACCAGCCTGAAGATTATGCGAAGAAGATTTACGCGCTATATAATACCGATCCAGCACAGGCCGAAGAGGTTCTGGGGTTAATGTTTTTTTATCAAGGTCAGGCCAATACACATAAAGACCGGACCCATTAGAAGCAAAAACTTCACTCGCAAAAATTGCGGTAATTTCGTCACCTGAAGCAGCTGTACGGTTGTCTGCTTTTGCAATCACCCTCACCAACTTTGCTTGAGCAAGCGTAATCATATTGATCTCCAAGTATGTTAAACAACTATCTTTGCATTATGTACAAAGATCTCTATTTTGCATACTACAATCTATAGTATAATTAGTCAATAGCACTCAAAATAACAAAAAACACCTTATACATAAGGTGTTTTTTTGTTATTTTAATCTTACTGATTTTCTTGCTTTCCACGAAGCCCTGTTCCTGCTGGAATAAGACGGCCGATGATAACGTTTTCCTTAAGACCACGGAGCTCATCCATTTGTCCACGTGTAGACGCAGTAATGAGAACACGAGTCGTATTTTGGAATGACGCTGATGAAAGCCAAGAATCAGTTGAAAGCGCCACGTCAGTAATACCAAGTACAAGGTATTTACCTTTTGCTTCAGTTTTACCTTCAGCTTTTACGCGAGCGTTTTCTGTACGGAAGGTTGATACTTCAACAACATCAGATTGAGTGAAGCGTGTATCTCCTGGGTTAACAATTTTCACACGACCAAACATCTGCTTAATGATCACTTCAACGTGCTTACGAGAGATCGCAGCTCCTTGAAGTTCGTACACTTTGTTAATTTCAGAAATAATATATTCTTCTGCAACTTCTTTTCCTGAGTAGGTAAAGAGTTCTTCAATATCACACGATCCATCAGTAAGTGTCTGACCCTTCTTAACTTTATCTCCCTTCTTAACAATAACCTGACGGCGGAATGGTACTGTGTATTCAACATTTTTTCCACTCTTATTACCCTTTGCGTGCACTTCATCATCTGCAAGGATAACAATCACCTTTTCTTTTCCTTCGTCTCTAATTCCCATTACTTCACCGTCTTCATGAGCGATGATTGCTGGATTCTTAGGAGCACGACGTTCGAAGATTTCTTCAACACGAGGGAGACCTTGTGTAATGTCAGTTCCCGCAACACCTCCAGAGTGGAAGGTACGCATAGTAAGCTGAGTTCCAGGTTCACCGATCGCTTGAGCGGCAACAATACCAACTGCTTCACCAAGATCCACCTTCTTGTTACGTCCCATATCAAGACCGTAACACTTCTGACAAATACCATGAAGTGAAGCACATACAGAAGGAGAATATACATGAACTTCTTCAACTCCGGCGTGTTCAACAGCAAGAGCGTCATCTTTAGTCATAAGATGATTCTTTTCAAAAAGAATCTTACCGTTAACTACAATATCTTCAGCAAGCACGTAGCCACGAATATTCTTTGAAATTGGAACAAGGATACCAAGAGCGTTTTCTTTGTGAACAACTTTACTATCTTTTGTTCCACAATCAAGTTCAGTAATGATTGCATCCTGAGCAACATCCACGAGACGTCGAGTAAGGTAGCCAGCTTGTGCAGTTTTAAGCGCGGTATCTGAGTTACCTTTACGAGCTCCGTAGGTGGTAATGAAGTACTCAAGCGGTGTAAGACCTTCCTTGTATGATGAAATAACAGGGAAGTCGAGGTTACGTCCTGAGTTGTTAACAATAATACCCTTCATACCTGACATCTGAATGATCTGAGCAATAGATCCACGAGCACCAGAAGTGATAAGATCATACACTGAACCGTGCTTATCAAATGATTCAGGAACAAGCTTTTCAATCTTAGAACGAACCCCTTGCCATACAGCAATAGTACGTTCATAACGCTCTTCAGCAGAAAGAAGACCTTCTTCATAGTCAGCATCTACTCGAGCAGCTTCTGCCCAACCACCTTCTACGAGAATTTCTTTTTCTTCAGGAACCTTAACTGCGTCGATGTTCCATGTTGTACCAGAAACAGTTGCATACTTGTATCCGAACGCTTTAATCTTATCAATTACCGTAGGAGCAGTTTCAAGACCGTAGGTAAGAATTACCTGATCGATAATTGTGTTCATCTTCTTTCCTGTCACCTCATCATTCATGTAAGGGTACTCTGAAGGGAATACTGAGTTAAAGAGAAGGCGTCCAATTGTAGTTTCAAACGGCTTACCTTCAAACTGAGCATATTTTGCCTTATCAGATGGCATCACAATGATACGCGCACGGAAAGATACCATTCCGAAGTCATACGCAGTAATAGCTTCATTTGGTGAAGCGAAGTATTTACCTTCACCCTTCTCACCTAGAATCTCTTTAGTCATCCAGTATGCACCAAGCACCATATCCATACGAGGGTTAACAATAGAATCTCCTGATCCAGGACGGAGGAGGTTACGGTTAGCCGCCATAAGTGTACGAGCTTCTTCCTGAGCTGCTACTGAAAGTGGAAGGTGTACCGCCATTTGGTCTCCGTCGAAGTCCGCGTTAAACGCCTGACACACAAGCGGGTGAAGCTGAATAGCGTTACCTTCAATAAGACGAGGGTTAAACGCCTGAATACCAAGACGGTGAAGTGTGGGAGCACGGTTAAGAAGTACATACTTTCCTTGAATTACTTCTTCGAGGATTGCCCACACTTCAGGAATAGAATCTTCAATAAGTTTGTTTGCGCCACGAATATTAAATGCAAGTTCTCGTTCAAGAATCTTTGAAATAATAAACGGCTTAAAGAGCTCAAGCGCCATGTGTTTAGGGAGGCCACACTCATTAAGAGCAAGTGAAGGTCCGACCACAATTACAGAACGAGCTGAGTAGTCTACACGCTTACCAAGAAGGTTTCCACGAAGAAGACCTTGCTTACCTTTAAGGTTATCTGAGAGTGACTTGAGTTGACGCTTCTGTGATTGACTCATAACAGCATCTTGTCCATGACGTGCTGAGTTATCAATGAGCGCGTCCACAGCTTCCTGTAAAATACGCTTCTCGTTACGCAAGATTACATCTGGTGCACCGATCTCCATAAGCTTCTTAAGACGATTGTTACGATTGATTACACGACGGTAAAGATCGTTCACATCAGATGCCGCATAGCGACCTCCTTCAAGAGCAACCATCGGACGAATTCCTGGAGGAATAACAGGAATAACTGTCATAAACATCCACTCAGGGCGAATTCCTGCAATCTTAAATGCACGAATAAGTGAAAGACGCTTTTCAGCTTTTTCACGTTCAAGTGATCCAGCTTTTTCAAGTTGAGTAACAATTTGAGCCTCGATATGTGAAAGGTCCATAGACTTAAAGATTTCATAAATAGCTTCAGCACCAATACCTGCCTCAAAACAAGTACCGTACTTCATCGCAAAGCGATGATAGGTAAGCTCATCAAAAATCTTATGTGGCTTAATTTCTGCAATTTCTTTCTTTGTTGCAAGAAGGAGTTCACGAAGTCTGTCCTGAGTTTTTTCATCAGTTGCTGACTTTACCTTTGCCTTAAATTCACTTTCAAGGTTATGAAGAAGCTCTTCGCGAGCTGCTTCGTTAACTGACTTAACAACGTACCCTGCAAAGTACACCACCTTTTCTACATCCCCTACTGGCTGAGCCAAGATAAGAGCAATACGAGAAGGAACTGTACGAAGGAACCAAATATGAGCAACAGGTGAAGCAAGTTCAATGTGCCCCATACGCTCACGACGAACGATAGACTTTGTTACTTCTACTCCACACTTCTCACAAATAATCCCCTTGTAACGAATACGCTTGTACTTACCACAGTAACACTCGTAATCTTTTTCTGGACCGAAAATTCTCTCATCAAAAAGTCCATAACGTTCTGAACGACCAGTACGGTAGTTAATTGTTTCTGGCTTGGTTACTTCACCAAATGACCATGAGCGAATTGCTTCAGGAGAAGCAACCTTAATCGCAAGACCGTCAAAATTGTTTGTATCAATTGTTTTCATATAGTATGTCGTTCTTTAGTTAGGCTGATAATGCGTTATCTCCGATAAGAGGAACTTCAACTTCTTCTTTCTTTCGTGGATCAACATCAAGACCAAGACCACGAAGTGTGTTAAGCATCACAGTAAATGATGCAGGGGTGTTAGGTTCCTTAACATCTTCACCTTTAATAATACTGTCAAAAGCTTCAGAACGTCCTACGATATCGTCAGACTTTACTGTAAGCATTTCACGGAGAATATGTGACGCACCGTACCCTTCAAGAGCCCATACTTCCATTTCTCCAAAACGCTGTCCTCCACCTTGAGCTTTTCCTCCAAGTGGCTGCTGAGTAATAAGAGAGTACGGACCGATAGAACGCATGTGAATCTTATCTTCCACCATGTGGTGAAGTTTAAGAATATACATCATACCGATAGCAGTTTTCTGATTGAACGGTTCACCTGTACGACCATCAAAGAGTTGTACAGTTCCTGATGCATCGTATCCAGCTTTTACAAGCTCTTCCTTGATTTCAGTGTCTGATGCTCCCTGGAAAGAAGGAACAATAGCCTGATATCCAAGAGAATCCGCTGCAAGACCGAGGTGCATTTCAAGAATCTGCCCAAGGTTCATACGTGATGGCACACCAAGTGGCGTAAGAATAATATCAAGAGGTACACCATTCTCATCAAATGGCATTTCTTCTACTGGAAGAATTGTTGAGATAACACCTTTGTTACCGTGACGACCTGCAAGCTTGTCTCCAACTGAAATGTTACGAACTTGTGCCACTTCAATGTGAATACGCTTGATGATACCTGATTCAAGAGAATCTCCTCGTTCACGTGAGAATACTTTCACACCGATCACACGACCACGCTTACCGTGATCCAATCGAAGTGAAGAGTCCTTCACATCACGCACCTTCTCACCGAAGATTGAACGAAGAAGACGCTCTTCTGGAGTAAGTTCTGTTTCTCCCTTTGGAGTAATCTTTCCAACCAGAATATCTCCTGGACGAATTTCAGCTCCGATACGAATGATTCCGTCTTCGTCGAGATTCTTAAGCTTATTTTCTCCAACGTTTGGAATATCATGAGTAGTTACTTCAGCTCCAAGCTTAGTGTCACGAACGTTACAAATAAATTCTTCAATGTGAATTGATGAGAACTTACTTTGCTTAACAAGATTCTCAGAAAGAATGATCGCATCTTCATAGTTCGCACCATTCCATGCCATGAATCCAACACGAATATTGTGCCCAAGTGCAATCTGACCATTATCAGATGTTGCAGCATCTGCAAGTACCTGTCCTTTAGCAACTTTTTCACCAAGAGACACAACTGGTCGCTGATGGAAAAGGTTAAACGCGTTTGTACGAGCAAAGTTAATAAGGTTATATTCGTATTCTTTCTTATCAGTCTTAACAACAATTTTCTTAGCATCAACATATGAAACTTCACCAGCTTCTTCAGCAAGAACAAGACGTCCGATGTGCTTTGCAGCTTCACCTTCCATGCCTGTTGCTACAAGAGGAGCCTCAGGACACATAAGCGGAACAGCCTGCTTCTGCATGTTTGACCCCATGAGCGCACGAGTTGCTTCATCGTGCTCAAGGAAAGGAATCATAGAAGTTGCCACAGAGAAAGCCTGATTTGTTGCAACATCAATAAATTCAACTTCATCACGTGAAGCAAGACCTGGCTGACCAGCTTTACGTACTTCAATTTCTTTTTGTACAAGCTTATTATTTTCATCAAATTCATTACCACCGTGTGCAATAATGTAACGCTCTTCTTCAAGTGCGTTCATATATACAATCTCCTTAGAGATAACACCTTTTTCTACTTTTACGTATGGAGTTTCGATAATACCGAAATCGTTAATACGTGCGTAGTTAGAGAGACGAAGAATAAGACCGATGTTTGGACCTTCTGGTGTATGGATTGGACACACACGACCGTAGTGAGAAGTATGCACATCACGTACTTCAAAACCTGCTCGTTCACGAGTAAGACCTCCGGGACCAAGGGCAGAAAGAGTACGAAGGTGCTCAACTTCCGCAAGGAGGTTTTCCTGGTTCATAAACTGTGAAAGCTGGTTTGTGGTGAAGAACTCCTTAATACGAGCCTGAAGTGGGCGCTGGTTAATGATAGCAATCGGAAGAGTAGTGTCAGTATCGATAACAGACATTTTATCCTGAATATTACGCTTCATTTGCATCATACCAGTACGAATCTTCTGTGACATCATTTCACCAACGTAACGCACACGGCGTGACCCAAGGTGGTCAATATCATCTTCTGTTGCATTTGGATTATTGTTGAGTTCAATCATGTGAACAACAATCTCAACAAGATCTTCCTTAGAAAGAGTACGACGCTGTGCTTCTTTATCTTTCTGATCAATTGACTTTCCAAAACGCTTATTAAAACGGAACCGTCCTACCGGTGAAAGGTCATAACGTTCAGCTGAAATGATTGAATCAATGTATTCCTTAGCATTTTCTGGAGTAGCCAAATCTCCATCACGAAGACGCTTATATACTTCAACGTATGCATCATGAAGTGTCTTAATATCATCACGCTCAACAAGCACTGACATAAGAGGGCCTGCTATATCGTGACGCTTGAAAGCATCTTTAATCTGTTCGTCGGTTGCGTAGCCAAAAATACGAAGAAGTGCAATTACTGAAAACTTACGCTTCTTATCAACACGAACATACACACCACCTTCTGCTTCTGTGCCAAGTTCAATCCACACTCCACGTGAAGGAATGATCTTTGCACCGAAGTAACGCTTTCCTTTTGTTTCTTCTGAATCAAAGAAAACACCAAATGATCGAGCGAGCTGAGGAACTACAACACGTTCTACACCGTTAATGATGAAGGTTCCATGCACAGTCATAAGAGGAAAATCAGCCATGAAGATTTCCTGCTCTTTAACAGTGTTGAGAATTTTATTTGAGAGTTTTACACGAGCACGAAGTGGAGCTTCGTAGGTGAGCTTATTTTCCTTTGCATAGACTTCGTCATACTTAGGATCAGAAAGCTCGAATGAAATGAATTCAAGATCGAATTTCTTCTCTGAATAATCACGAATTGGTGAGAATTCACGGAAAATTTCGACAATACCTTTTTCTGTAAGGTCTTTGTACGAAAGAATTTGATTTTCGACGAGGTTAGGGAGTTTAGTAAGAGGTTTGCGGTACTTCGCAAAAGTTTTTTGCGGGCGCACATTTGTTTTTTCAGTTGCTTTTGACATAACGACAAATGTCGCCAAAGGAAAGTTTTTTCCCTTTGGCTTATCTTTTATTTATGAAAACCTTATAATATCTCTCTTATTGCCTCATCACTACTCAATCAGATACCGGTCAATAGTCACGCGATTATACCATAATGTGCTTTAATAGTAAATAGATTATGGTGAAAAATCTTTGGAAATCAATAAAAATAAAGGTTTTTTGTGCTAAAAAAGCCAATTATTACTTGACATTTTTTATAAAATATGTAATAATATAATTAGAATCATCAACGCCTCCCTACCCCCGAAAAGGACTCGATTTGTGTTTTTCCAAGCAAAAGCACAAGCAGCCGGAAAACTCTGAACTCTTCGTCCACAACACATTCAGCCGCAACACTTGTTGCGGCTGTTTTTATGTATAACATTAGTACCGTATAGACAAAAGAAGATTACTGCTTATCTACATGACTCCATGCAAATTCTTTATCTCCATATACTTTCTTGCCTGGGTTAAGAATATTATGTGGATCAAAAATATTTTTTGTTTGCTCAAAGAGAGTGATAATTTCAGGTGAGTACATTTTAGAAAGATACGCGGTACGAAGAAGTCCGTCATTATGTTCTCCTGACATTGATCCTTTGTACTGAAATACAAGCTCGTACACCTCATCCATAAGCTGGTGCAACACTTCTACAATACCTTCTTTATGAACATCAATAAGCGGAATAATGTGGAAGTTTGCATCCCCCATATGTCCTGCAACGGTATAGATAAGATCCTTATATACTTCTTTTTTAAATATCTCATCAAGCTTCGGAAGAAACTCCGGAAGGTCTGCAGGATGCACTACAATGTCATCAATAGTAGGAGCTGTACGCATTCCTTTCATGCGTGAACGAAGAAGCGCAAAACTCTCACGGCGGAATGTCCAGTACTTTTTCGCCTGATTCTTAGAGGTTGTTTTCTTCATCGGTAAACCAAACGATTTCATATCTTCATAACACTTAGTCACCGCTTCATCTACCTCTTCTTCTGTATCTCCAGCAAATTCAGCCATAAGAATAATCTTTGGCACTCCACCTGTAAGTACCATCATAAATTCTGGAATAAACTGAAGTCCTAGACTAAACATATTCCCTCCCATTCGAAGTGCAATATCTTTGAAAAACTTAATCGCAATCTTAAATGTATGATCATCGTATGATTCTATTGTTTCTGGTTTATGAGAAAGCATACGTACAATAATTTCACCAAGATGTACTGTAGAAGGTACAAACATGACGAGCATACGAGAATGTTCTTTCGGCTTCACTCCACTAAAGGTAATAGAAGAAACTGCGGCAAGTGTCCCCTGGCTACCAACTACAAGCTTAGAAAGATCAAGTGTATCTGTTTCTTTATTATAAATATTCCAAAGATAGTACCCAGAAGAGTTTTTTGACACTGTCGGCTTAGCGGCCATAATAGTATCGTAATGTTGTGTTACGAGATCGTACATTGCTTTATGAATTCTCCCTCCCTCAGAAGCTTCGTTACATTTCTGCTTAAGCTCTTCTCCAGAAAAAGCATGAAGTACATCGCCTTCCCCGTTTGCATACAGAACATCAAGTGACTCAACATAATTTTCTGTCTTTCCGTAGGTAAGTGTCTTTTCACCACCTGAGTTATTTGAAACAATACCCCCAACTGCAGCCAGCTCACGTGACGCTGGATAACTCGGCATAAGCCACCCTTTCTCAAGAGTTTTCTTTTCAAAATCGCGATAGTATACTCCTGGTTCAGTAATAGCAAACTGCTCATCAACACTTGTTACCTTATTCATAAACTTAGTTGCATCAATCACAATTGATTGCGAAAGAGGTCCTCCTGTCATACAAGTTCCTGCAGCACGCATTGCTATAGAAATATCCATTCCTTCAGCTTTCTTTAAAGAGACATACTTAAGTACTTCACTTATATCGTGAGCACTTTTTGGATAAATAACAATTTCTGGTTTTACATAAAAGATACTTGTGTCGCGTGACACTTTCTCTCTATCTACCTCTTCTTGAGTCACCTCACCTTTTAGTAATACTTTTAAATCATTTGCAATCTTTTGATAATCAGGGGTATTCATATACGTAAAAGTATACCATTATCTTTACCTTCATCTTATAGCTTTTATAAACAAAAACCTTGCCGTAGCAAGGTTTTTGTTTATACCGCTTTTTCAAGCTTTTTTTCAATCTCTCTTTCTGTTATCTCAAGACGTTTTTTAAACTTCTTTAAAATAGCAGTTTCTTCTTTTGTAAGTTCGCGCTTTCTTTCTGCTTTTACCAAAATGTCATGGAATTCTTCTGTGTCTTTTTTTAATGCCTGAACATTTGCATGAAGTGTATTTTCTACTTCAGCTAAGTTACGACGAACTTTTCTCCTGAAGCGGTTAAATTGTACGATAGCGTACCACAATGTCGCAACAATAGTTGCTGACGTTAAGATAAGGATAAGGATAACAGAAAGCCAATTCATGATAAACATCCCGAACTTCACAAATGCAGTCTGCTCTACAATAACCACCTTTGTTTCTGTGTAATCACTGAGAGACCCTCTACCGTCAGATACACGAGCTCTCATTTCATATACTCCGGCAGAAATTTTTCTATCTGACGTAAACGAAAATGCTCCATGGTCTGAGGATGTTGCCTGCATAAACACTTTCTCTCCCTCTGTACTAAGAAGCTCTATTTCAATAATAGACTGAGGATATGTTGCTCCTGAGATTCTAAAAGGAGTATCAAAATCAACTTTCTTTGTATATTCAGTTATGACAGGAGGGGTAATTGTTTGAATAGTGTAATCAAGTGAAACTGTACTTGCGTTCCCTGCATTATCAATAACCGTAATTACCACAGTATGGTTTCCTGATGGCTGCTTTGGAAGTCTGTAGAGATTTGAAGGGTCAACAGCAAACTCAACAGGCTTACCGTTATCAACACTCATGGTGATTTTTGCCACCTGAGATAGCTTATCTTCTGCAAGAATGAGAACTGCTGGGGTTTGATTTGTGGTAATTGGTCCATCTGGGAAAGATGCCTTAAGAGACTGAGGAGCTTCTGTGTCTATCTGGAATTTATAGCGAGTAACAGCACCCCATCCGTTTACATTTCTAAACTGAACAGCCATATAGAAAACACCATCAGCATCAGTTGTAAACGATCTGTTACTAATCGGAGGATCATACACCTTACTTGGAGTGTCTGTTTCTTTTTCAGAATAAACAGTACGAACCGCGGTTACCCCTTGTGGTAATTTCCATTCAAATGAAGTGTCACGTCTACTGTACCAAAGATTACTGTCAGGATGTGTTGGGGAAGTAATAACAGGTACTAACGTTTCTTTTACCTCTTTTTTAACAGGTGTATTCTCTTCCTCTTCTTCGTTAATATATACAAAAGCAGCTCCCGTGGTACGAAGTACATCTGTTGCATTCCCGTCATTTGCAAGCACAGACCCAGACTTCACAGAGATGCTTACATTCCCTGCTTGAAGAGCTTTGAAGTTTACTGTAAGCACTTTTCCTGTTGCTTTCTCATAGCCAGGATTAAGTGCTACCCCCTCTAAAGATACTGTTCCAGTTTTATTTGAAAAGTTTGGCTCTTCTGCCCAAAGAGTAATGAAAGATCCTGTTTTAGAAATTGAAACTACCTGGAGAGCATCTTCAGGGAAATCGAGTAGTGAAGAAACAGCATTAATAGAATCGATATTATTACTAACAACAATATCTACAGAGAAGTTTTTACCTACATTTGTTTTTACGGAAGAAGGAGAAACTGTTAAGTTAGCAGAAAAGACTGTGCTAGGAAATATGAAAAACAAAAAAGCCACTAACGCAACACTGCGCTTCTTAGCGTTTCTTAAAATATTCCTTATTTCGATAAACATAAAAGTACAGAAGAAGGGAGAGTGCGACTACACTTATTAGTATACGTGAAAGACTTGTGGTAGCTGATGAGTTTTCAACAGGAGGAATCGTGATAACGGTATATGTGTTATTGGAGTACACAATTTTTAAATGAACATACATTGATCTATTTTGATAAGCGAGAATATGCGGGTTACGTGCCTCACGCCAAAAGTATGGGCTAATTGATTCATAGTTATAACTATTTGATTCAGCAACATACACCTCTTTGTAAGAACTTTTTGGTGCATATTCATTGAAGCTGACAAACCATTTATTATTTGCAACTAAATCACTCCGTGTGACTGTTGCAGTAAGCGTGTCACTTTCTATTTTTTTTAAGAATACCTCAGATGTTTCTTTGCCTTCTGGTAACAACTCCGGAACACTAACAGCTTTTATGTATGAAGGAGTGGCTATACGCGAAGCTTGCGGATCATACTGACGAACATCTACATCGTGTACCATAAACACCCCCTTTCCTTTATTCCTAGGCACAAGCGTTACAGTAAAAAGAAGTCCAGGCTTTACCCCTTTATAGTACGGACTACGCACACCATCAAAGCCTCCAGGGAAAATACCCTCAAAAGAAATTGAGGTGTTACCGTCATACGTTTTTTCTTTGCTTACAGTTGGCTGCTCCACCCAAAGTGAAACAGCACTACTTTCTACGCTTATTGATCGCACAATAAAAAGGTCTTCTTTAAATGAAAACTTCCCAGAAATGCCACTTAATGTTTTTCCTTCTGTATCAATATACACAAGAGCTGTTATAGGTTGTCTATTTGTAAGTGCATCCTCTGGTGCAACAACAGAAAACTTAACCGCAAAAGCCTGTCCAGTAAGAGAGGCTACAGTGATACAACATGTAATAAATAGTTTAAATAGTGACATATACAAATAATTATCCTGTCCAACAGAATGCAAGAATACTTAAGTCAGTTAAGTTAATAGCTTTATCGGTATTAAGGTCAACTTTTTCAGGAAACCCTGTACGTTTATACCAGTACGCCATAATACTAAAATCAATGAGGTTTACTCTACTATCATTGTTAAGGTCACACTTTTGACGAAATCCTGCGAGAGACTTAACTTTTTGGCGATCACGAGTCACATTACTGATACGAAACGGAAGTATATCTGAGTACGGAGAAAGATCTTCTTCTGTAAGAGACCTTGCCTTACTTTCATGATCACCAAGCTCAAGCTCTCTTGAGTCAAGTTTATAAATCCACGCTCCAGTTGAATTTGCTTTTGTTTTTTTAAGCAACTCAAAAGCAGAATGGAATGAGAGTCGTACTTCTCCGTTTGGCACAGACTGCCCCATAAAAGTAATAACCTCACCCTGCTTTACTTCAACTTTATCTGAAGTAATTGTTGGTGGCATAAAGATACCGTCAACCACCGTCGTAATTCCAACCGTTACAAAAATAGTAAATGAGAGAAGTTTTGAAGTAAGAGCTTCTCTATCTTCAGCACGTATACCAAATGTATATGTTCCTGCATCTAAGTTACGCACACGAATCTCAAAGGTACCATTAGGACTAGCCGGCATTTGAGCCATCAGTACTCCATTTTTAGTAAGCGATATTGTACTCCCTGGGTATGCAAGACCTTTAAAGATAGCAACATCTTTTGTATCAATTAAATTAATTGGCCCAGGAGGAGCGGGAGGTTGAGGCTCTTGTGGCGGAACAGCATTTGGAGGAATTGGAACCTGAGCAAAAATAATAACTTCCTGATACAGTGGGTTTGTTGTGGTGCTAGCAAAAACACCCGTGCAAGAAAAAAGTGTGGTAAGGAAAAATACAAAAACTACCCTTGCTACAAGAGTAGTTTTTGTTATGTTTATTATTTTGAATGTGAGCGAGCCTGCTTGATAATCCATTTATTGTATTGCTTAAGAAGAGAAACAAGCACAATAAGGAGGATAAGTACGCCAACGATAGTAACCGTCATAAGCTGCCAAGGGAAAACAAAATAAGTTACTTTGCTTTCTGCTTTACCTGAGTTACCGAAAGATAGGTCAAGGTGAGCCATATACATACCAAGGGCAAAATTTTCTTTTTGGAATGATACATGTTCAAAGAAAGGAGCAGAGACAGCTGGCGCCTCCTTCTCTCCTAAACGAACCTCAAAACGTCGTACACTGCCTGGAAGCACGTTACCGAGAGCTTTGTTTGCATCAAGCTTTGCAACTTCTCCTCCAAAAAGATTCTTAACCACCACTTCTCCTTCTGGTTTTACACGATCATTTCCTTTGTTACTAAAGCGATAAACAAAGTCGACAGGAAGACTTGTGAGAAACTTCTTTTCATCTTTAATAATAAATGAGAGGAGACCACCTTCTTCCTTTACATCTCCTGTAACCTTAAGGAGTACAAGCATTCCAACTTTAGCACCTACAGACACCTGACCTTCAGATGTTGACGGAGGAACTGTAGAAAGGAAAATAGCTGCAAAGTGTCCACCTGATTCTGCATCTTGTGGAATAGTAATCGTGTAAGGGATTTTTAGACGCTCACCTTTCTTTACTGTAATCTTTTCTTCAACAGTAATCCAAGAAGGGAGACCTTCTTTTGAAGCTGTAAAGTTAGGTGTTCCTGACTCACCCTGTGAATCGAACGCTTCTACTGAGGTGTAATATGTTTGCTCAGTATCTTGTTCATTAATAAGGAGAAATGAATCATTGAGTGTTTCACCTTTATCTCCTGTTATTTCAACTCGAGCAGGAGAAATAGTGAGAGCTGAAGCTGAAAATACACTAAGAGCGAGCACACCAACAGAGAAGCCTTTCAGTATTTTTTTAAAGTCGTTTCTTGAGATCATGATTGTTGTTTAGAGAGTAGTAATCTTTTATTTAGAAGTTTGCTGTTGCAACGTACACCATATTCGCTGCATAGGTACCAGCTTCTGTAACTGCAGCAATATTTGCAAGATAACGAACTCCAAAAGTTGATGTTGGTGTAGACCCTGACCCTGTCGCTACAACAGTAGATGAAGTTGCTGTACCGTCATATCCATAAGATGATGCCTGTGAGAAGGTTGAGTCGAGCGTAACCCCTACCCCTCCTGATTCAGTCATACGAATACCAAACTGTTCAGTTCCTGATGTTGATGAAGCTGCAACCGCTCCAACAGCTGAAATAGTGTTAAGTGCGTTTTGTTGTGATGTAAGTGTTTGTCCACGAGCAGTAAGAGTAAATCCTGACGGTGCATTTGTCCCTACTGCAAGAGTGTGAGCTACGTTATCTGCTGTATCCCCTGCAGGATTAGTAGAGGATGCGAATTTTGGAAAAGAACTAGAAAGGGTTCCGAAATAGATAGTTGATGTAGAAATAGTAAACGAAAGAGACTGAGGTACGGTACCTGTCATTGAAACCGTATCGTCGTTAATGATGTTGGCAGAAATGGTTCCTGTATCACCAAAGGTTCCGGCAATAGTAATTTCATAAAGCCCTGGAGTTACTGGATTTGTGATTTGACTTACACCAGTTGCACCAAAAGTAGCATTAGAACCAATCTCAATCTGAATACAACGGTTTGCTGGAATTACAGCAGTACCAGAAGTAATGGTAAGTGTTTGTGACGATGTCGCTACTCCCCATGTAAGCCCAGACTGGGATG
>JACCDG010433624.1_pt1 | contig 23771 bp, 15 predicted proteins | sample 7442471 | NCBI WGS metagenome assembly JACCDG01 (sample SAMN15323444, study PRJNA562643) | freshwater metagenome | isolation source: river surface water | place: USA:Blue River Watershed | collected 2017-08-17 | reverse complement strand
TACTTCTCAAATTATCAGAATACTGTAGGACTCAATACATCAACTATTATTACTTTGAATAAAGATTTATTCACTTCGTTAAAGTCTACTGTAACTATTGGTCTAGGAAATACAAGCGTATTGCATCAAGTTTTGCTTGTACATGACGGAGAAAATATCTTTACTACACAATATCCATACCTATCAACAGGTGAAACTTTAGGAATCGGAACTTTTGGAGGCGAATACTCTGGAAGTGATCTATTATTAAGATTCTATCCAGATCCTGGAGTTAGTGGAACTGTCAGCATTCGTTCTTTCACCGAAGCATTCTATACAATATTAGATGAAACAAACTCTCCACCAGTTTTAACTTATGGAAATGTCACTGAAAGTATTAATATTACAAATGTTTATGGTCTAAATCTTGATGAAATAAACCGTAGAGATTTTCCTCTATTTTATAATAGTACTCCAATTTTCATGAAATCTGTGGATCCATCAGATACTTCTGTATTTGATATTTCTACAGGAACATTTTTTGTTACAAATCATTTCTTCAGTACTGGAGAGGAGTTGACTTATACACCAACATCTACCTTTATTGGTGTTGGTGCATCTGCAATGGGAATTGTAACTGCATTTGATTACCTAGGTATAACAACTAATAGATTACCTTCTAAGGTCTATGCTATAAAAGTGACAAATGATCAGTTCAAGATTGCTCTCAGAAAGTCTGATGCAGATTCTGGAGTAGGAGTAACTTTTACTAATAGAGGTTCTGGTAATGCACACCAATTTGAAATGTTCAAGAAAAATGAAAAGTCTCTGATCACTTTGAATAATCTTGTACAATATCCTCTTGCATATAGTGCAATTAATTACAGTCTTTCTGAGAATATCGGTGCAGGAAATACGACTATAGTTTTGAGTGGAATTGCTAGTGTAAACCCAACTGATATACTCAAAATTGATAATGAGTATATGATTATTAGAAATGTTGGATTAGCAACAACTAGTGTTGGACCTATTACTTTTACTGGAGATTATTCACTAGTTGAAGTTGAAAGAGGATCTGTCGGATCATCTGCAACTACTCATACTTCATCTTCAAGTGCAAGAATTTATAGAGGAAGTTATAATATTGAGAAGAATAGAATTTATTTCACAAATCCTCCTAGAGGTGGTGGATTCTATATTAGTGATAAAAATGAAAGTTATTTGACTAGAGAGAAAGCATCTTTTAGTGGAAGAGTCTTCCTTAGAAAAAATTATGAATCAAACAAAATATATGACAGCATAACTGAACAATTTACTGGTATTGGTGCAACTTACACTTTAACATCACAGGGTATCAATACTGTTGGATTAGGAACTTCTGGTGGAAATGGTATTTTGTTTATAAACAGTGTATTCCAAGCACCTACAACAGAAAATAATTCCAATAATAACTTTGCAATTATAGAAGTTACTGCACAAGGTGGAATAACTAGTGTTACCTTTAGCGGAATAACCGATGAGGATGGAGATATCATTGTTTCTGAATATGATGTAAATGAAAATCAACTTCCAAGAGGTGGTATAATAGTTTCTATTGGATCAACTATTGGTGTTGGATATGCACCTTTAGTTGGTGCTTACGTAACTACAATACTAAATGGATCTGGAACAATTATAGGATTCAGTACTAATATAAATTATGGATCTGGATATAGAGGTCCAGTTTCAGTTGCAGTAACTGATGCAAACCATACAGGAACTGCAGCATCAATCACTGCAACTGTTGGTGCTGGAGGAACACTAGCATTCACTATTGTAAATGGTGGTAGTGGATATGTCTCTCCAACAGTCATTGTTCCTCCACCTGTTTATGAAAATATGGAGGTCGAAGGAACTTTTAGAGTTGGTATTGGTCAAACTACTGAAACTGGTACTGGTCTACTATTGAATCTTGAAGTTGGATATACCGATAGAGACCCATTACCAATATCTGGTAGAAATGCCGATGCTTCAAGATTGATAAGAGCAAATAGAGAAGTTATTGCCGAAGAATCTGTTGGCAGAATGTTAGCATTCTATCCAGGGTTTGCTGTTCCTGGTGGAAGCCAAAATTGTATTGATGATATAGAAATAGTTTTGGATGCTATTGCATACAACTTAGAATATGGTGGAAACAGCAAGGTTTATGAATCTGGTAAGATTTACATTGATAATGGATATCTTGCGGGAGAAGAAGAGCAATCAGTATATGCTTATGTACAAGCTAGAGACCTAGCAATAAATGCTATGAGAAACATTGGTATTGGTGTTTCTAAGTCTGCAACGATTGGTATAACAACTACTCAAATCACTGGTATTAATACTTCTGGAATTAGTACTGGAAGGCAAGTAAGATCTATACCAAATGTTATTCAATATGATACGACTATTACTTCTATTGGAATTGGATCTATCTTTATAAGCAAACCATCTCTGAATACTGGTTCTATTACCACTTCTATTACAATTTCACAATATTCAAACCTTCCTCAAACTTTTGACACAACTATTGAGGGTGATATTTCAGGATCTCCTGGAATTTATAACTCAAATGATTGTTCAGATGTTGCTTCCGCAATTGGTTCATTTGTTGGAATTGTCACTAATGCAATTGCTTTTGGTACACTACCTGCAAACAAAGTAGGAGTTGCTGGATCCGTATTTGAAATCACTAATTTCAAAATCAAGAGACCTGGATATGGATTTAGAAGAGGTGATAAATTCAGACCTGTTGGATTAGTAACCGCTAAAGGATTATCCTCTCCTATCATCCCATTTGAGTTGACTGTAGTTGATGTATATAATGATAGTTTTGCTGCTTGGCAATTTGGAGAACTCAACTATATCGATTCTATAAGAAACTATCAAGATGGACAAAGAACCAGATTCCCACTGTTTTATAATGGACAACTACTAAGTTTTGAAACAAACTCAGATGATCCAGATTCACAACTAATTGATTTTGAATCTTTACTTGTCATATTCATTAATGGTATTCTTCAAGAACCCAAGAAATCTTATGAATTTACTGGAGGAACATCGTTTACATTTACAGTTCCACCAAAAGCTGAAGATGTTGTATCAGTATTCTTCTATTTGGGTACAAATGGAGAAGATGCTGTTCGTGTAGATGTTACTGAGACATTCAAATCTGGTGACCAATTGCAAATTTTCAGCAATAATTCGTCACTTCAAGAAACCCAAACTCAGGATCCTAGAACAATAATAGACATTATTGCTTCCGATAAACTTGAAACAAACCAGTACATTGGAGATGGTATTGATCCCAACAGAGTAAGACCAGCATCTTGGACTAAGCAAAAAACAGATTTGTTTATAAACAATACGATTATTTCCAAAACTAGAGATTCGATAGAAACTCAAGTATATCCAACTGCTACTATTATTAAAGATGTTTCTACATCATCAAATGAAATATTTGTAGATAATGCAGAATTCTTTAATTATGAAGAAGAAAATCCAATAGTATTTGGTGGTATCGTATTGGCATCAAGTGCTGATCCAGTCTCTGCAGGAATTACTGCTATTGTTTCTGCTGCTGGAACAATTCAATCTTTAGTTATCAACAATCCTGGTAGTGGATATATCGGATCATCCTTTACAATTAAGATATCTTCGCCACAAAGAATAGGTGTTGGAATTGGAACTACAGCAACTGCTACTTTAACTACTTCATCTGGTCAAGTATCCTCTGTAAATATTGTAAATCCTGGATTTGGTTATACATTTACTGCACCACCACAGGTTATTGTTTCAACTCCAGATCCACAAGTTGAATTTATTAGTAATATAATTAATCCTATAGGATATAGTGGTGTAATTGTGGGAATAGCAACTACAACTGGAATAGGTGTTCCTTTGGCTCTCAAATTTACTCTCGCAAGAGATCCACTAACATTCCCATATCTCACAAATGGTTACCCACTATACATTACCGATACTAGAGTTGGTGGGGGAGTGACTTCTGTAGACACTAGTAACAATAGTATTGTGGGAGTTGGAACTACTTGTTTAGATAATATCTACTACATACACGCATTTGACCCAGTAACGGGCATTGCAACTTGTAACATTAGATCTAATACCAATGTGGTTGGAATAGCAACTACAGGTTCATTCAACGCACCTGTAGGTAGATTTTCTTGGGGTAGATTGTCTGGATTCACTAGATCTTCAAATCCCGTATCAATTGCTGTAACTGGAAGAACAGTTACATCTGGACTGAGTACATATCCCACAATTCAAAGAAGATCTTTTGGTCTCAGAAATACTGGATCTTTGAAAAAGCGGATCAGTAACGTATAAATAGAAAAAAAATCCTGAAATATGGCGGCAATAGTAACAGATCAATTTAGGATCATTAATACAACTAATTTTATAGAGTCTATTGAAAATAGCTCAAATTCTTATTATGTTTTTTTAGGATTACCCAATCCAGAAGCTCCAGGATTTGGAAGGGATGAGAATTGGGATAGGGTAGATATTCCAGATCCAGCACTTGCAGTTATACCAAACCCAACAGATAACTTTGAATACTTGTCACATTATGGGGATACTTCAATTTTTGGTAAAAAAATCACTAGTGCAAATGTAAGAAGGGTTATAAGAAAGGTAGTTTGGACAAAGGGTGTAAAATATGATATGTATCGTAATGATTATAGTGTAACGAATTTATCCTCTGTTACTAGAAGATCCAGACTTTATGATTCAAATTATTATGTAATTAATTCTGATTACAAAGTTTACATATGTATTGATAATGGAAGTTCTGGAATTAATACAACAGGAAATGCTTCTCAGGATGAGCCAACTTTTACCGATTTAGAACCATCAAAAGCTGGAGAAAGCGGAGATGGATACCTTTGGAAATATTTGTTTACAGTTTCTCCAAGTGATGTAATCAAGTTTGATTCCACAGAATATATTGCTATTCCAAATAATTGGAATAGCACTACAGACTCTCAAATTGTTTCTGTAAGGGAAAATGGTGACTCATCAGTAAATAATAATCAAATTAAGAAAGTTTATATTGATAATTCGGGATCAAATTATTCATCTGGAGAAGTAAACATACTTGGAGATGGAACTGGTGGTAGAGTTTTTATAGATGTCAATGCTAATGGAGAAATTATTAATACTACCGTAACATCTGGTGGTCAAGGATATACTTACGCAATTGTTGATCTTGGTGTTTTGCAACCACCAGGAGGGTCTATACAAAATCCAGCAAAATTGATTCCCATTATTCCACCCTCTAGAGGTCATGGATACGACATTTATAAAGAATTAGGTGCTGATAAATTATTAATTTATTCCAGATTTGATGATTCAACTAAAGATTTCCCAGTAGACACTAAATTTTCACAAATTGGAATCGTAAAAAATCCAACTAGATTTATTTCTACAGAAATATTTTCAGAAAATCAATTTTCTTCACTATATGCTATTAAATTATTAGCAAGTTCTTTGAATATTTACAATCCAATAGTTGGTGAAAAAATCGAACAGTCTCTTCCAGGTGGTCTAAAAGCTGTTGGATATGTTGCATCTTATGATTCTACAACTAAGGTTCTAAAGTACTTTAAGGATAGATCTTTATACTATAATCAAAGTACCCCATATGATCAAACTGATTATATTGGAATAAGCACTTTAGCTAATGAATCATATGATTTTAGCACTACTGGTGGTGCAGTGGTAGGAAAAACTAGTGGATTTAGTGGTTCAATTGATGCTGGATATACAGGAATTACTACTGTCGTTGGTAGTAGTATTATAAATTTAGGAGTTCAATTTACACAAGGACTCTCTAATCCAGAGATAAATAAAACATCGGGCGATATTATTTACATTGATAATAGACCTTTGGTATTGAGAAATCTTAGGCAAAAAGAAGACATTAAAGTTATCCTGGAATTTTAAGAAATGGCACAAAAAACTAATCTCAATGTAACTCCATATTTTGATGATTTTGATCCTAGTGATAATTATTATAGGATTTTATTCAATCCAGGAAAACCAATTCAGACGAGAGAATTAAATACTTTACAATCAATATTACAAAATCAAATTGAAACTTTTGGAAGCAATATATTCAAAGAAGGATCGGTTGTAATTCCAGGAAATATTGTATATGATGGAAACTTTTACGCAGTAAAACTAAATCCATTAAATTTTGGCGTAGATATATCACTTTATATTGATAAATTTATAGGTAAAAAAATTACTGGACAATCATCTGGTATTAGTGCATCAGTTCAATATGTTGAACTTCCAAATGGTAGTGATATTGAGTACGTTACATTATATGTAAAATATATAAATTCTGACAATAACAATCAATTCAATCCATTTACTGATGGAGAATCTCTTTTTTGTGATGAAAATGTACAGTATGGCAATACTGTAATTAATGCCAATACATTTTTTGCGAGTTTAGTATCCAATAACGCAACCGAAATTGGATCAGCAGTTTCTATTGGTGACGGGGTTTTCTTCCTCAGAGGTACTTTTGTACGTGTAAATCAACAAACTATTCTTTTAGATCCATATACAAATACACCATCATATAGAGTAGGTCTAAAAGTATTAGAGGAAATTGTAACTGCAAAGGATGATCCTTCACTGTATGATAATGCAAAAGGATTTAGTAATTTTGCAGCACCTGGTGCAGATAGACTAAAAATTTCTACAATATTAAGTAAAAAAAGTCTGGATGATCTGAACGATACTGACTTTGTTGAGTTATTGCGTGTTAAGAATGGAAAAATATTAAAGGTAGAAAGTAAAACTCAATATAATATTATAAGAGATTATCTAGCACAAAGAACCTATGATGAGTCTGGAGATTATACAGTAACTCCATTTCAAATTACACTACATGATTCTCTAAACGATAGATTAGGTAGTGATGGAGTATTTTTTGATACAGAAAAAACTCAGCAAGGAAATATTCCTTCAGATTCCTTACTATCACTTAAGATTTCTCCTGGAAAAGCTTATGTTAGAGGATATGATATTGAAAAATTATCTACTACAATTTTAGATGTAGAAAAACCAAGAGATACTCAAACAGTTTCTAATGTTACTGTCCCATTCGAGATGGGAAATTTGGTTAGAATCAATAATGTTTATGGTTCACCTTTACAAAAGCAAACTGTATTTTTACAAGATACTAGAAGATCATCAACAACAGTAGGAATAGGTACAACGGTTGGTGTTGCTAGAGTTTATAACTTCAGACTTACAGATAGTTCGTATAGCTCTGCAGCAACGAATTGGGATATGTATCTTTATGATATCCAAACATATACGAAAGTAACTTTAAATTCTGCGGTAAGTGGAACAGAAATTCAATCTGGATTTTATATTAAAGGAAAAAGTAGTGGAGCAACAGGATATTCCGTTTATTCTGGAAATAACAGCACTACAATATTCTTGAGACAAACTTCAGGTACATTTATTAAGGGAGAAAAGATAACTATCAATGGTATAGAGAATTTATCTCGTTCTATTGTAGATGTATCTTCATATAGTATAAATGATGTAAAATCTGTTTGCCAACCAACATCATTCAATGGTTTATCTATACCATTTTTGGCAGATACTGTTCTAGAACCATCAGTACCTCAAGGATTTTCTAATAGTGATTTAATTACAATAGCACCAAACGTTGGATTTGCTAGTGTAACTGCGTCTGGAAAATTATTCTCGGCAATCAAACCAGGAAGCATTATTAGATATTCTAGAGTAGGTTTTAGTACTGCTACTTATAACATCGTGTCCTCTGTATCTTCAGATGGATTATCAATGAACATTACAGGTATACCAACTGTAACTGGAGTTTGTGATGGTGGTATTACAACATCTGTAACGTCAACTCCATTTTCTTTATTGACACCTTCAATTAGGAATGAGCAAGATGGTTATCTATTTTCTATCTTACCATCATCAAATATTTCTTCGGTAAATCTATCGAATTCTGTTCTATCCTTTACTGCACAATCAACTGTAAATACAGTAATAGGATCTAATTCTCTTACATTATCAGTTTCAAATTTCAATTTACCTACTGGAGTATCGACCGCATTATTCCAGTCATATGATGAAGAAAGATATTCTTTACACTATTCTGATGGGACAACCGAAGAATTGACATCAGATAAAGTAACTGTTTCTGGTACTACCATAACATTTAATAGAGTTTCAAATAAGACAGTTAGTTCTGTTTATGGGACATTTATAAAGTCGGGAATTCAAAGTAAAATTAAGTCATTTGACCGAAGTGTAGTAAGGGAAGTAAATCTCTCAAAATATAGTACTTCTGGATCTGGAATTAGTTCTACTTTCAATGATGGATTACAGTATAATCAATTTTATGGTCTAAGAGTTCAAGATGAAGAAATTTCTCTGAATTGTCCAGATGCAGTTAGAATTCTGGCAGTTTATGAATCATTAGATTCATCAAGTCCAGTTTTTGACCAATTAGTATTCAGTGCATTATCAAATATTTCAACAAATGCAATTGTTGGAGAAAATATTATTGGATCTGACAGTAAAGCTATCGCTAGAATAGTTAGTAAACCTGTTGGATCACCAAATAATGTGGAATTCGTATATCTCAATAATAATAGATTTATTTCTGGGGAAAAAGTTACATTCACAGAATCCAATATCTTTACCTCTATTGTAAGTATTATTAGAGGAAAATATAATGACATCACTAATGATTTCAAGTTAGATAAAGGTCAAAGAAATCAATATTATGATTATTCCAGAATTGTAAGAAATTCTGGTGCTACAGAACCGAAGAAGAGAATAAAAATAGTTTTTGATAGATATTCAGTACCATCTTCAGATAATGGAGATGCTTATACTGTACTAAGTTATGATCAAGAAAGATTTAGTAGCGATATTCCCCTAATAGGATTTTCTGAGTATAGGGGATCCGATACCATTGATTTTAGACCATATGTACCAGAGTTTACTGGTACAAGTTCATCTCCTTTTGATTTTGTATCAAGAAACTTTACTTCTACATTAAAACTTATTTCTACTCCAGGAGAAAGTTCAATTATTGGTTATAGTTTCTATCTCCCAAGAATTGACAAGTTATATTTAAATAAACTTGGAGATTTTTATGTCGAAAAGGGAACTTCTTCTATAAATCCAAAGTCTCCAGTTCTATCTGATGATGTGATGGAGTTGGCAACTATTGCAATGCCACCTTACCTTTATTCTCCAAGAGAGGCAACTATAACTCTTAGAGATAATAGAAGATATACTATGAGAGATATTGGTGGTATTGAAGATAGAGTAGAAAATCTTGAAAGATTAACTTCTCTATCACTGCTTGAACTCAATACTGCTACTTTGCAAATTCAAGATGCAAATAATTTGAATAGATTTAGAACAGGATTTTTTGTAGACGACTTTAAAGATAATGGAAGAATTAATACAACAGTTTCAACAGTTGAGGTAAACGACAATTCACTTACTCCTACTATTTCTAGAAATAGTCTTGCAAATCAGCTAATACCATCCCAACAAATTACAGATGAAAATCTTGATCTCTCTGTTGATTTTGATCTATTAGATACTAATGTACAAAAAACTGGAGATGTTGTTACTCTCAAGTATGAACCTATTGCATGGGTTGAACAACCATTTGCAACTAGAGTTGAAAATGTTAATCCATTCCACGTTGTCGTTTATGCTGGAAGAATAACTCTGAGTCCAGATAAAGACACTTGGGTTAGAACTGTTCAGTTGCCAGACAGAACTGTTGTTGTAAATGAAACAAGAACAGATGTTGCGACTAGAAATACCACCACAGAGCAATCTATAGCTGTTAATAATGATTTTCTAAGAAGACAAGGATTTACAAGTAATCGTGACATAAAGCGTGAAAGAGCTAGACTTATCGCACAAAGTCCAGTAATAAGAAGAGATCAAACTCTGAGTACTTCGTCTTCACAAGAAGTTTCTGAAAGTGTATCTTCTAGTAATTTAGTTAGAACTGAAAATGAGACCTTTATGAGGTCTAGAAATGTTGAGTTCTCTGCAGTAAATCTTAGACCAAATGAAAGACATTATCAATTCTTAGATGGGAATAGTGGTGTATACTTTGTACCAAAACTGTTAGAAATAGCTACTGATTCTTCCCTTTCTACTTATGGAGCATCTGGATCATTCATTGTCGGTGAAACTGTTATAGGTTCATATGATGGTAGAAATATTATTACATTTAGGGTTGCAAAATCCAATCATAAGAGTGGATCTTTCTCTAATCCAGAGACAACATATACCCAAAATCCATATGTAACTTCAGAATCTATTCCATCGGAATATAGTCAAACTTCAAAAATATTAAATATTGACACATATGCTTTGTCACAGGAAGCACAAGGATTGTATTCGGGTTATTTGGTGAAAGGGGCAACACTTGTCGGACAAAGTAGTGGAACTGTTGCATATGTAAAGGATCTCAGATTAGTTGCAGATAATTATGGATCTATTACAGGATCATTCTTCTTACAAGATCCAAATACTAATCCACCACCATCAGTTAGAATTGGCGTAGGAACAAAAACGTTCAAGCTATCATCTAGCCAAACTAACCAAACTAACTTACCTGGAAGTAGTGAAATTTCTTCAGGAGAAACTAGATTTGTTTCTGAAGGAACTATTCAATACTTAGAAAACATAATTACTCAAACAAGAACACAGGTTACAACTCTCACTATTAATAATGTTGAATCAAGAACCACTTTCTATGATCCTCTGGCACAATCATTTACAGTTGGTGGAAATATAGAAGCACCAAATTCAGTGAATCAAACTGACGATAGAAATGGTGCCTTCTTAACTGCAGTTGATGTTTTCTTTGCTAGAAAAGATCCAGGAACGGCACCAGTCACATGTGAAATTAGAACAGTTGAACTTGGAACTCCAACTAGAACTGTGTTAGGTATACCAGTAACTCTGACTCCAGATCAAATTACAACAAGTACTGATGCGAGTATTCCAACTAAATTTACTTTCCCATATCCAATTTATCTATCACCAGGACAGCAGTATTGTGTCGTACTGTTAGCACCAGAAAGTGATAAGTATGAAGTCTGGATTGCTGAAATGAATGAAGATACTATCAATACTTCTACTCTTTCTGGACCAGAAAATGCAAGATATACAAGACAATTTGCGGTTGGTAGACTGTATAAGTCACAAAACGGTGCAGAATGGACTCCTAATGATTTCCAAGATCTGAAGTTTAAACTTTATAAAGCAAACTTCACATCAACTACAGGAACTGTTTTCTTCCAGAATACAACTCTAAATGAAAGTAATGGATATGTAGATCTTCTTCCTAATAATCCATTGGTAACTTTGCCAAGAAGATTGAAAATTGGTATAACGACTACTACAGATGCTAATATCATCAGTCAACTTAATGTTGGTAGAAAAATTGGAGAAAGTAAGAAAACATTTACATATGGTTATATTGAAGGTCTTGGTGCTCCAGCATTAACTGTTGGAATTACTTCTACTGGAAGAAATTACGCAGATGATACATTAGTATCAACATACAATGTTTCTGGATCTGGTTCTGGTCTTACATTGAATATTAGTGGATGTGTAAATTCTAGTGGTGGAATTACAACAGCACCTTCAATTATCAATTCTGGTAGTGGATATGTGACTGGCGATATTGTTGGTATAGTTACTTCTTCAGTCTCCAGTAACACTGGAACTGGTGCTTTATTTACAATCAACACAAATTCAAATACTGTCGATACTCTTTATCTTACAAACTTTGTTGGTGATGGGTTTGACGACGATCTATCATCAAATATTGTCTATTATGATAATAATAATGCAAGAGTTTCTTGGGGAAGTACCATTATTTGGCAATCAACTGTTGTTGGTAATATTTTTGGAGGAAACTTTGTAAGAATTGATCAATTAGATCATGGAATGTATGCAAATAATAATAAATTGTCAATCAATAATGCAGTTACAAATGTTCCTCCAGTAGAAATTACATCTCCACTAACAGTTTCTGCAACATCTATTACAGTTGCAACTGCAAGTACGGCAAATTTTGGAACTTTTGAGGGAATGCCAGTTAGCTCAATCAATCCTGGTTATTTGAAAATTGATAATGAAATAATCAAATATGAAACTGTTGGGACAAACGGAGTTATTGGTGGTCTAACAAGAGGTTCTGACAGTACAGTAGCCGTACCACATCAATTAGGTTCACTGATCTACAAATATGAATTAAATGGAATTTCTCTGAGAAGAATCAATACAGATCATGATATTAGTGATATTAATTTAGATATCGATAGTTATTATATTGAAATAGATAGAACAGAAGGTGTTGATAGATCTATTGATAGATCTAATTTGGATCCACTATTACCAAATAGTCCTATGATTAATTTCAGTACCATTGGTGCTTTTGGTGGAGATCAAGTAACATCTACTAAAAATATTCCATATACTTCAATAGTACCTGGATATCAGGTTATAACCCCAGGAACTGCAACAGCAATCAATGCTAGAGTAAGAACTGTAAGTGGAACAAGTGTTGCTGGAAATGAGGTTTCATTTATTGATCAAGGATACGAAAGTATTCAAATCAATAGAGTCAATAATTTAGATTCTACTAGAATTGTTGCTTCGAAAATAAATGAAACTACTTATTTGTCAGGTATGCCTAGAAATAAGTCACTTATTACTGCTCTAACTTTAACGTCAACAGATCCAGCACTATCGCCATTAGTTTTTATAAACAATAGTTTTACTGAGTTTAGAATTGCTAGATTGAATAGTCCTATTAGTGATTATGCATCAGATGGTAGAGTTAACTCTATATTTGAAGATCCTAATGCTGCAGTTTATATATCAAATACTGTTCAGTTAGAACAACCATCAACAAGTTTGAGAGTTATTTTATCTGCTTACAGACATTTCTCCGCAGATATTAGAGTACTGTATAATTTGATTAGAGCAGACTCCAGTGAAGTTGAGCAATCATTTGAATTGTTCCCAGGATATGATAATCTGACAATTGATAATAATCAGGATGGTTATTTAGATGTTGTTGATCCAAGTAAAAATAGTGGATTGTCTGATGTTCAAGTTCCACCTAGTTTGAATAATCAGTTTAGAGAATATCAATACACAGCATCTAATATTGGACCATTTACTGGATTTACAATAAAGATTATTATGTCTGGTAAAGATCAAGCAAATTATCCAAGAATTAAAGATCTAAGAGCTATCGCATTGGCATAATATTATGGGAATGATAAGAGTAAAGGGTTATCCAAGTCTTTTTAGGGATGAAGAAACGGGTGCTATCATAAATTGTGATACATCTGGTTATAATAACTATATCGAAAATCGAAACCTGAAAGAAACTCAAAGGTTAACCCAAAAAAATGAAATTGAACAATTGAAGAGTGAAGTTACAGAAATTAAATCTTTATTGAGGGAACTAATCAATGAAACCAGAAGAAATTCAAATTGAATCGATTGATAAACTATTCGAATATGAGAAACATTGTAGAGTTATTGATACTATGGAAAAGGAAGAATTAGTAATTTTTGCTAAATTATATTGTAAATTATATCTAAAACAACAAGAGGTAATTGCGTCACTTCCTTTGTAAATATAAATAACTTTAAACATATAGTTGAAAAATGGCAGTTTATGTTTCAAATATTGTTATTGAACAGGGTTATGATTTTTCAACCACTTTCGATCTTGTCGATTCATTGACTGACGGACCCCTAAGCTTAGTTGGATATGGGATAACCGCCCAGATCAGAAAAAATTATACTAGTTCGACTGCCGTTTCCTTCGCATCATCTATCATCGATGCTTCTAATGGTAAAGTTAAAATTAGTCTAAGTGATACACAATCTTCTTTACTGAAATCTGGAAGACATGTTTATGATATTGCTATTCAGTATGGTGGATTCAATTCTAATGAACCAAAAGTAAAAGTTGTTGAAGGAACCGCTTTAGTAAGACCTGGAGTAACCCGATAATGGCAAAACCATCCTCAAGACAAGAATTGATAGAATATTGCCTAAGACGTTTAGGTGCTCCTGTTTTAGAAATCAATATTGATGATGATCAAATTGATGATTGTGTAGACGATGCACTACAGTTCTTTCATGAAAGACACTTTGATGGTGTTGAAAGAATGTATCTAAAGTACAAAATAACTCAAGAAGATATTGATAGAGGAAGAGCAAGAAATACTTCTGGACCAGGAATTGTCACTACTACTGGTACTTCTACAATTGACGGAGTTCCAACAAATTTTAATTTTTACGAAACTGCTAACTATATTCAAGTTCCAGATTCTGTAATTGGTATTGAAAAAGTATTCAAATTTGATACTAGTTCTATTTCTGGTGGAATGTTTAGTATCAAGTATCAACTATTCTTGAATGATCTTTATTATTTCAATTCTGTTGAACTTTTACAATATGCAATGGTAAAAAGTTACTTAGAAGATATTGACTTTTTACTGACTACCGATAAGCAAATTAGATTCAATAAAAGACAAAATAGGATGTACCTTGATATTGAATGGGGAGCACAAAAAGCAGATTCATTTTTAGTTATTGATTGTTATAGGATTTTAGATCCTAATGATTTTACTAAAGTATATAATGATAGTTTCTTGAAAAGATACTTAACTGCACTTATGAAGAAACAGTGGGGACAAAATCTCATCAAATTTAGAGGTGTCAAACTTCCTGGAGGAATTGAGTTAAACGGAAGAGAAATTTATGATGATGCTGAAAAAGAATTAGAAGCATTGAGATCAAGAATGGCAATGGATTACGAACTTCCACCATACGACTTTATCGGATAATATATGGCACTCAATCCCTATTTTTTGCACGGATCACCAAATGAACAAAATTTGGTGCAAGATATAATCAACGAACATTTGAGAATGTTTGGGATTGAAGTTTATTATATACCTAGAAAATATATAAAAACTGACAATATTATTAGAGAAGTTCAATCATCAAAATTTGATGATTCATTCCTAATTGAAGCATATTTGAATAATTATGAAGGATATGCTCCAGGAAGTGATATAATGACGAAATTTGGGATTTCATTGAGAAATGAACTAACTTTGACAATTTCTAAAGAAAGATTTGAAGATTTTATAGCACCAATACTACAAAGTATTATTGAAGCTGATGAACCATCAAAAAATACTGAAGGTTCTGCTTTATTTTCAACTAGACCAAAGGAAGGGGACTTAGTTTATTTTCCTTTGGGTCAGAGAATCTTTGAAATAAAGAAAGTAGAATTTGATAGACCTTTCTATCAACTGGGTAAGAATTATATTTACGAACTTCAATGTGAACTCTTTGAATATGAAGATGAAGAGATTGATACCAGTATTCCTGAGATTGAAGAAAGAACCAAAGATATTGGATTTATTACAACATTGAAATTGGTTGGTTCTGGATCAACTGCTTATGGTTCAGTACTTGTATCACCATCTACAAGTGTTCAGAAAATTTATCTAAACAATGATGGTTATGGGTATATAAACAAACCAACTGTTACTATATCTGCTCCATCTGCAGGTGGTATTAGGGCAACAGCAGTTGCAATAACTACTTCTATAGGAAGAGGTAAAGTTGCTATTAGAGAAATTGCATTAACTAATGCTGGATATGGTTATACATCGATACCAACTGTTACAATTACTGGAGGCGGCGGAGCTGGAGCAGCAGCTACTGCTGGAATAAGTACTAGTAGTGTTTATAGAGTCAATATAACTGACGGTGGTAATAATTATTATAAGGAACCAATTGTTACATTCTCATCACCAGCAATTGGCACAACCGCTGTTGGAATTGCAAGCATCTCTGATGGACAAGTAAAAGCAGTCCTAATTACAAATGCTGGTTTTGGATATACAAGTGCAACAGTATCTTTTGAATCTCCACCAATAGTTGGTGTAGGAACATTTATTACTTCTGAAAAGATAATTGGACAAACATCTGGTACTGAAGCAATTGTAAAAGAATGGATAAATTCTGGTAATGGTGAGAAAACTCTTAAGATACAGATAAATAATGGTACTTTCTATCCTGGAGAAGTTATTGTAGGAAGCAAATCTTCGGCATCATATATTGTAAAATCTTACGATAATGATGACATATATGATCCATATAGACAAAATGAAGAAATTGAAGAGGAAGCAGATCTAATAATAGACTTTTCAGAAGTAAATCCATTTGGTACTTATTAATGTTAGGAACTTACTATTATCACCAAATCATTAGAAAAACTATAATTGCATTTGGTACATTATTTAATGATATTCATATTCAACACAAAGATGCTGATAATGATGTTATTTCAGATCTAAAAGTTCCACTGGCGTATGGTCCTATTCAAAAGTTCTTGGCAAAAATTCAACAACAACAAGAACTTTCAAAACCAGTTGCAATAACTTTACCAAGAATGTCATTTGAAATGACATCAATTTCTTATGATAATACAAGAAAGGCTGGTGTCACTCAAACATTCAAAGCATCAGATGGAGAGAATTTAAAAAAAGTTTTTATGCCTGTCCCATATAATATTGGATTTCAATTGAGTCTAATTGCAAAGTTGAATGACGATGCTTTACAAGTAGTTGAACAAATTTTACCATTCTTTCAACCGTCATTTAATCTTACTGTAGATTTGATAGAATCTATAGGAGAAAAGAGAGACATTCCAGTTGTTTTAGATAACGTATCTTTTCAAGATGATTATGAAGGAGATTTTTCTACTAGAAGAACGCTAATTTATACATTTAATTTTACTGCAAAAACATATCTATTTGGACCCATTTCAGCAACAACTGATGGTCTTATTCGTAAGGTTCAAGTTGATTACTATACTGGTACAGATACACAATCTGCCAAGAGAGAGATGAGATATACTGTAAAACCTGATCCTATTGATGCTGGTCCAGAAGATAATTTTGGATTTGATGAATCACTAGAAATGTTCTTCGACGGAAGAGATTATAGTCCAACACAACAAACAGATCTTTGAGTATAAATTATGAAGAAAAATTTTGATTCTATTGACAAGGCTCTTAATACTAGTTGTGATATTGTGGAGGTTGAATCAAAACCTTCGGAAATTGAAATAATTCCAGATGAAAATAAAATTAGTGCTGAACAAGTTTCGGTAGATTTAAAAAAAGATTATGAATATACTAGAGCGAACTTATATTCACTAATAGAAAAGGGTCAAGAAGCAATTAATGGTATTTTAGAACTCGCTGGAGAAAGTGATTCTCCAAGAGCTTATGAAGTTGCTGGACAACTTATAAAAAGTGTTGGTGATGTGAGTGATAAATTGATGGATCTTCAGAAGAAGTTGAAAGACGTTGAAGAAACCTCAACTAAAACAACCAATACAGTAAACAACAATACCGCTTTGTTTGTTGGATCAACTGCAGAATTATCTAAATTACTAAAGCAAGGTTTTCTAAATAATAAAGAAGATTCTTGAACAGTATGAGTTGGTCTGACAAATACAAAAGATCAATAGATTGTGATAATCCTCAAGGATTTTCTCAGAGAGCTCATTGTGCTGCACGTAGAAAAAGAGCAAAAGGTGAATCAACAAAATCAAAGTCTCCTTTCAACGAAATGCATGAAATAAAATCTCACAAATCAGTTGAACAAATTGCGAAGAAACATCGCCTAGAGGTTTCTTTCATAAAGAAGCAACTTGAAATGGGAATCCCTATTGAGCACGAACATACAAAAGACAAAGATCTTGCTACAGATATTGCTCTTCAACATCTAGATGAAATTCCAGATTATTATACTCGTTTGAAAAAAATGGAAGCAGATGCTAAAAAGCATCATAAAAAATTCAAAGATGTTAAAGTAAATTCAAATTCTGAAAGTGTAGCAGTAACTGAACTTGAATCAAAATTGAAAAAGTTAGATAATATTTCATATGATTCAATAGATAGTTTGATGCGTAAGATCATGAAAAAACATGATATGACCGCAAAAGAATTACACAATGCTTTTGTAAAAAAACATGATAAAACTCCTGACAACTGGATTAAAGAACAAATAGACGAAGGAACTTTACATCATTGGTTCAAAGGTTCAAAGTCAAAAGAAGGAAAACCAGGATGGGTTCAGGCAGATGGGTCACCTTGTGCTAATGAACCAGGAGAAACTAAAACACCAAAATGTTTTAGTAGTGGTAGATTAGAAGCATTGAAAAGAAAGGGTGAAAAGGGAGAGTCTTTGATTAGATCAGCAGTTCGTCGTAAGCGTCAAGAAGATAAAGGACAGCAAGCAAAATCTGGGGCAGCAGCACCAACATATGTCTCTACCTTTGCAAAAGGTAAAAAAGATAAAAATTACGTAAAAGCAGAACCAGGAATCAAAGAATCAATGGAAATCAACGAAGCATCAAAAGATAGACCAGGCAAAGGCAGTGGTAAAAAAGATGCCTGCTATCAAAAGGTAAAAGCAAGATATGATGTTTGGCCAAGTGCTTATGCATCTGGAGCACTTGTCAAGTGTCGTAAAGTTGGTGCTGCAAACTGGGGAACAAAATCGGAGGCAACAGAAATGATTAGATATTGTCCAAAATGTCAAAAAGACGAAACTCGCTCAGAGTGTAAATATGGTCCAAAGTTCTGGGATATGTATTCTATGCCAATTACATTGAAAAAATATACTCCGAATACTCCACATCCAGGAAATTTTCCAGAGTCATATGATCATGAACATTCAATGGCTCGTTCAGAACTTTCCACAATCATATCTGCCGCAAAGAGACTTCGTAAAAAAATGAAAGGTGAAGGTAATATTGAAGCGTGGGTTCAATCAAAAATTACAAAGGCTGCTGATTATCTTGACAGTGCAGCAGATTATGTTGATAGTGGTGAAATGAAAGCAGAGAATGTAAGTTTTGAGATTGGTTCTGGACATAGACAGGCTCAGAGACAAGCAAAAATTAGAAATCTTGCAACAGGAACTACCAATAAAGGGGAAAAAGAAGCAGCACTTAGAAAACTTTCAGGTCCTTCTTTACCTCTTGCCGATTCTTACGAATTTTCAAATTGGAGAGCAGATTTCGGATTATCTGAAGATTGGCAAAAAGTCAATCGTCAAGATAAAACTGATGGATTGAGTCAAGCAGCAGTTGATGCTTACCGTCGTGAGAATCCTGGATCAAAACTTCAAACTGCGGTTACTGAAAAGAAACCAAAAGGTAAAAGAGCAAAGCGTCGTGCTAACTTCTGTCGTCGTATGAAAGGTATGAAGTCAAAATTAACTTCTGCAAAAACTGCAAGAGATCCAGATTCAAGAATAAACAAAGCACTACGTCGCTGGAGATGCAACTGATGAAAAGTTTTCAACAATTTATTTCAGAAAGCGTAAATATTGCTGGAGATTTCAATGGAAATCTTTATATCAATAGTTCAGAATCACATCCAGAATCTGTTGGAGAATCTTTTCTTGCTGATGTAGTTTGGCAGGGAAGATTGTATCGTATGGAAATTGAAGGTAAAATGATGAATAAAAATGAACTTGCAGAGCAACTTCAGGGTGAATATCCTGGAGCAATTGTTCACAACATTTATCCAGTAGAGTCTACTTCTATAAAAGTTAAAAATACAGAAAGATATAGACCAGAAAGACTATCTTGGGGTGAATGATTCATGGCACAGTGGAATAAAAATACTCAAGACTTTCTAAATCAAGAAAGAACTTTATTTGAGGTTTATAACATTGCAGATCACTGGGGAAACCAGACTGATTGGAGACCTCAATTTTCTAATAATAACCGACTAAAAACTGCACCTTTCCAAACAGTTTTCTTTAATACTTTTCAATATGGTAAGGAAACTGATGTTTGGGATGAAAGAGTAGTTGGAATTGGAACTGCAACTTGGAATCAATATTCCAGTAATATAATTATGCAAGTTGGTTCCACTGCTGGCAGCAAGGTTACTAGACAAACCAAGCATGTGATGAGATATATTCCTGGCAGACCAGCAACACTCGCCTTTGCAATTCGTTTAGAAAAACCACAAGTCGGTATTCGTAGAAGATTTGGATTGTTTGATGATAGTAATGGTGTCTACTTTGAGGATGATGGGGAAACTTACTCTTATGTAATTCGTACTTCTACATCTGGAATTACTACAGAAATAAGAGTTAGTAGAGATCAATGGAATGGTGAGAAATTTGATGGTAATGGATGGACTGGTATAACTGCAGATCCAACAAAACAACAGATGATTTCTATCAATTATGAGTGGTATGGTGCTGGAACAGTGGATTTTAATTGGTTAATGAAGGGTGAAACTATAAGAAGTCATAGATTTGATAACTCAAATACTCTAGACAAAGTTTGGTGTTCTACTCCATTCCTCCCAATCCGCTGCGAGATTGAGAATGTAACTGGTGTTGCGGGAACTCATTATCTTTATCAAGGTTCCAATTCTCTCATCCAAGAAGGAAATTCAGATAAACTTGGAACTCTTTTGAGCCAATCCAATGGAATCACTGGGACTACGATGACACTCGCAAATACGTTCTATCCGATTATAAGTTTGCGTCTCAAATCAACTGCTTTGAATGCGGTAATGCTCATAAGATCTCTGCAGGCAGTCACAAATGATAATACAAATATTTACTGGAAAGTTTTGCAAAACACAACACTAACTGGTGCAAACTGGACAAATCACGCAGACCCAGATTCTTTTATGCAATATGATACTTCTGCAACTGCACTTTCTGGTGGTAGAGATATTCTTTCTGGATTCGTAATCTCTGGAGGTTCCACGTTGATTGAGATTGATAGACTTGCAGACTTACAGATTGGAAGGTCTGGTATTGGAACAGTTAGTGATACTATTACACTTGCTTGTGCATCTCCCAACGTAAACAAAGCAGCACTTGCAGTATTAAACTGGATTGAACAGAGGTAATTTATTATGAGTGATAATGTATATCTTGTATAAATATTTTTAGATTGGGGTTGAAATGTGTCCGCAATTATCAAAGTTCCAGAAAAAAGATTATCTCCAAAAGTGGTAAGAAATATTGCTCGTAAGAATTGGGGATTAACTTGGGAACAAATGAAAGGAATGGATGTTCATCACTTTCCACCAAGATGTGAAGGTGGTAAAGATATTCCAGAACATTTATACATTTGCAGTAGAGAAATACATAAGTATGGGTGGCATAGTGATGCTTGGTTTATGGAAAATTTAAATAAAGCAACCCAAAAAAATATAGGTAGAAAACACAGCGAAGAAACTTGTAGAAAAAAGAGTGAGGCATTAAAAGGTCGTTCTTTTGGACATAAGTATGAGGGTGGAGAAAAGCACCCAAATAGCAAAAAAGTTTCTATAAATGGAAAGGTTTATGTTTCTCAACAGGAAGCAGCAGATGATGTTGGAATAACTATACAAGGATTATCATACAGAATGAAACATTGGGGTCCAAAAAGAGGATATGAGTATGTCTAGTGATGTCTATTTGGGCAATCCTCTGCTCAAAAAAGCGAACACGCCAATCGAATTTACCGAGGACCAAATTATTGAGTTCTTGAAGTGCAAAGAAGATCCTGTTTATTTTGCTAGAAACTATATCAAGATTGTTTCTCTGGATCACGGTCTCGTTCCTTTCGAGATGTATCCATTCCAAGAGAAACTGATTTCAAGATTCCATGAAAATAGATTCAACATCTGTAAGATGCCCCGTCAGACTGGTAAATCTACGACTTGTGTTTCATATTTATTACATTATGCGGTCTTCAACGACAACGTTAATATAGCTATTCTAGCGAACAAAGCATCTACAGCAAGAGATCTACTTGGAAGATTGCAACTTGCTTACGAGAATCTACCTAAATGGATGCAACAGGGCATTCTCTCTTGGAATAAAGGTTCTCTAGAATTGGAAAATGGTTCGAAGATTATTGCAGCGTCCACTTCTGCATCTGCAGTCCGTGGAGGATCATACAATGTCATCTTTTTGGACGAATTTGCTTTCATCCCAAACCATATAGCAGATGACTTTTTTGCTTCAGTATATCCAACTATTTCATCTGGTAAAAGTACAAAAGTAATTATTGTTTCCACCCCTCGCGGTATGAACCACTTCTACCGCATGTGGCACGACGCTGAACGCACCAAGAACGAATATGTGCCGACAGATGTTCATTGGTCTGAAGTGCCTGGTAGGGACGAGAAATGGAAGGCACAGACGATTGCAAATACTTCTGAACAACAGTTCAAAGTTGAGTTTGAATGTGAGTTTTTAGGATCTGTTGATACTCTTATCAATCCAGCAAAATTAAGAACTCTTGTTTATGATGATCCGATAAAAAGAAATAAAGGACTTGATGTATACCAAAATCCAATTGAAGACCACAATTATTTGATGACAGTTGACGTTGCTCGTGGAATAGGTAATGACTACTCGGCGTTTATTGTTTTTGATATTACTGAATTTCCTTATAGGCAAGTGGTGAAGTATAAAAACAATGAAATCAAACCAATGCTATTCCCAAGTATTATACGGGAAGTTGCAAAAGCATATAATGAGGCTTGGGTTCTAATTGAAGTTAATGATATTGGCGACCAAGTTGCTAACATTTTACATTTTGATTTGGAATATGACAATATTCTGATGTGTGCGATGAAAGGTAGGGCAGGTCAAATTGTTGGATCTGGGTTTAGTGGTAAGAAGTCTCAACTTGGAGTTAGAATGACATCCGCAGTAAAGAAATTGGGATGTTCTAATCTTCGCACACTTATTGAAGATGATAAATTACTTGTGAATGATTATGACATTATCAGTGAATTGACAACATTTATTCAAAAGCATAATTCATTCGAAGCGGAAGAAGGTTGTAATGATGACCTTGCAATGTGCCTTGTTATTTTCTCTTGGTTAGTTGCCCAATCATATTTCAAAGAGATGACGGATAATGATGTCCGTAAAAGAATATATGAGGAACAGAAAAATCAAATTGAACAGGATATGTCTCCATTTGGTTTTATTGTTGATGGTGTTGATGATATGGAAGTTACAGTGGATGCCAATACTGGAGAGAGGTGGATGTTTGCAGGAGAATCTAATAAACCACAATCATTAGAGATATGGAATCTCGATGAATATGGAGATAGATCATATATGTGGGATTATATGTAATGGATTTAGATGATCAGATTGAATTAGAACATATTTTATTTTCAGAAAGAAAATGTAGAGTATGTGGTCAAATAAAAAGTTTAATGGAAGATTTTTATTTGACTCGCAAAAATAGAGGTTCTTTACTTTCGTCATATTCATATGAATGTAAAGATTGTACTAAAGAAAGAATTATAAAAACCAGAAAATTGAAAAAACTCAAAAGATTTAGATCATTTAGTAAGAATGATGATAACTCTGTGTGCGAATATCCTGACTGGTAATTGTTCACGCACAGTTTCCCCAATGAAAATAGACTTTTTGATAAATATTTCTAGATAATTCTGGATATACGGAGAATAAAAGATGCCACTAAATTTAGCATCTCCTGGAATTGTAATACGAGAGGTTGATTTAACAGTTGGAAGAGTTGCTCCAGCAGCTAACAAAATTGGAGCTATTGTAGCTCCTTTTGCAAAAGGACCAGT
>JACCDG011375714.1_pt1 | contig 23777 bp, 13 predicted proteins | sample 7442471 | NCBI WGS metagenome assembly JACCDG01 (sample SAMN15323444, study PRJNA562643) | freshwater metagenome | isolation source: river surface water | place: USA:Blue River Watershed | collected 2017-08-17 | reverse complement strand
TTGTGGTAGGCAAGGTTAATGTTCCAGTATTTACAATTGTTGCAATAACTGGCGCGGTCAATGTTTTGTTTGTCAGAGTATCTGTAGTTGCTCGGCCTACCAACGTGTCTGTTGTTGTTGGCAAAGTAAGCGTTCCTGTATTTACAATTGTCGCAATAACTGGCGTAGTTAGCGTTTTATTTGTCAGGGTATCTGTTGTGTTGCGGCCTATCAGTGTATCAGGCCCGGTCGGCAAAGTAAGTGTTCCACTATTATTTATGCTAGCAATTGTAGGCATGGTTAACGTTTTATTTGTCAGGGTATCTGTTGTATTGCGGGCAACTAATGTATCTGTTGTGGTTGGTAGTGTCAGTGTCCCGCCATTATTTATGCTAGCAATTGTTGGCAATGTCAGAGTTTTATTTGTCAGGGTATCGGTTGTATTGCGACCAACTAGCGTGGTTGATAAATCAGGAAAGGTTAATATTCTGTCTGCCGTTTGACTGCACGTGAATGTTGTGCTGGTTGAAGTCGTGCCCCCAGCATCAAATAAAATTCTTTTTGTTGCATCAGTTGCATCAACTATTGCCGAAGTTGCATCAACAAATGATTTATTTGCCAACGTATCTGTAGTTGTCCTGCCTACCAATGTATCAGTTGTTGTTGGCAGAGTAAGTGTCCCGCCATTATTTATGCTAGCAATTGTGGGCAGGGTTAACGTTTTATTTGTTAATGTGTCTGTTGTTGCTCGACCTACTAGCGTATCAGTGGTATTTGGTAATGTTAGTGTCCCGATATTTACGATGGTTGCGATATTTGGTGCAGTTAGTGTTTTATTTGTCAGGGTATCTGTTGTATTACGGGCAACAATCGTGTCAGGCCCGGCCGGCAGAGTAAGTGTTCCACTATTATTAATTGTCGCAATAACCGGCGCAGTTAGGGTTTTGTTTGTCAGGGTATCTGTAGTTGCCCTGCCTACTAGTGTGTCTGTTGTTGTTGGCAGGGTTAATGTTCCCGTATTTACAATTGTCGCAATAACCGGCGCAGTTAGAGTTTTATTTGTCAAGGTATCCGTGGTTGCCCTACCTACTAGCGTGTCAGTTGCATCAGGCAAAGTTACCACTCTATTTGCAGTCTGACTTGCTGTGATTGTTGTACTTGTTGAAGTAGTACCTCCGGCGTTAAATCCAATTCTTTTTGTCGCATCGACATCATCGACTATAAAAGTAGAATTATCAACGAATGATTTGTTTGTAAAAGTTGCCGCCGAAGCAGCTCCGATTAAAGTATCAGGCCCGGCTGGCAGAGTAAGTGTCCCGCCATTATTGATGCTAGCAATTGTAGGCAGAGTCAGAGTTTTATTTGTCAAGGTATCTGTAGTTGCCCTGCCTACTAATGTGTCAGGCCCGGCTGGCAGAGTAAGTGTTCCACTATTATTTATGCTAGCAATTGTCGGCAGAGTCAGAGTTTTATTTGTCAATGTATCTGTTGTGGTTCTTCCAACTAGTGTGTGTACACCAATTGGCAGAGTAAGTGTCCCGCCATTGTTTATGCTAGCAATTGTCGGCAGAGTCAAGGTTTTGTTTGTCAGGGTATCTGTAGTCGCCCGGCCGACTAATGTGTCTGTTGTTGTCGGCAAAGTAAGCGTTCCTGTATTAACAATATTTGCAATGACTGGATTAGTTAATGTTTTATTTGTCAGGGTATCTGTTGTTGCCCGGCCGACTAATGTGTCAGGCCCGGCCGGCAAAGTAAGTGTCCCACTATTATTTATGCTAGCAATTGTTGGCAAAGTCAGAGTTTTATTTGTCAGGGTATCTGTTGTTGCTCGGCCAACAAGCGTGTCAGTTGCATCAGGCAGAGTGATTGTTCGGTCAGTTGTCTGACTTGCCGTGATTGTTGTGCTGGTCGCAGTAGTACCCCCAGCATTAAAAACAATTCTTTTTGTGTCGTCAGAATCATCCACAATTGCCGTGGAATTATCCACCAGGGATTTATTTGTCAGGGTATCTGTAGAATTTGAACTAATTAACGAGGCAGGCCCGGCTGGCAGAGTAAGTGTTCCACCATTATTGATGCTAGCAATTGTAGGCAGGGTTAACGTTTTATTTGTCAGTGTATCTGTAGTCGCCCGGCCGACTAATGTGTCAGTCGCTGCTGGCAGAGTAAGTGTCCCGCCATTATTGATGCTAGCAATTGTCGGCAGAGTCAGAGTTTTATTTGTCAATGTATCTGTTGTATTGCGGGCAACTAATGTGTCGGTTGCATCAGGCAAAGTGATTGTTCGGTTGGCTGTTTGAGCAAATGTTAATTCGGTTGTGGTTCCTGTTGTTCCCCCAGCATTAAATCCAACTCGCTTAGTATTATCAACACTATCCACAATAAATGTTGACGTATCAATCATAGATTTGTTTGCCAGGATATCAGTCGTATTGCGGGCAACAATCGTGTCAGGCCCAGCCGGCAAAGTAAGTGTCCCGCCATTATTTATGCTAGCAATTGTAGGCAGAGTTAGAGTTTTATTTGTCAGGGTATCAGTCGTATTGCGGGCAACAATAGTGTCAGGCCCGGCCGGCAGAGTAAGTGTTCCGCCGTTATTTATGCTAGCAATTGTAGGCAGAGTTAGAGTTTTATTTGTCAGGGTATCTGTGGTTGCCCGGCCGACTAATGTGTCAGTTGTATTTGGCAAAGTTAGTGTCCCAGTATTTACAATGGTTGCAATGTTTGGCGCAGTTAGAGTTTTATTTGTCAAAGTATCTGTTGTATTGCGGGCAACTAATGTATCTGTTGCATCCGGCAGAGTGATTGTTCTGTCGGATGTCTGACCGCATGCTATCGTTGTCGTCGTTCCAGTCGTGCCCCCGGCATTGAATCCAATTCGCCGAGTTTCATCACTATTGTCCACGAAAAATACCGACATGTCATCGAGATCCTTATCAGATAATGTTTGCAGATCGGTTGTACCCACAACATCCCCAACCGGCGCGGCCTTTGTTGCTGTAACTGCGCTAGTCCCATTACCCTGCAGAAAATTACCGCTTGATAATGATGCTACGCCAGTGCCACCTTTATTGACATTCAGGGGGCCGCTCATGCTATTTAATGTCAGGCTCGATTGATCAATTGCATGAGAGTGATCGCTCCGGGCGAACGAATTAGCAGTCCCCGTGGAATTTATTGTTGATCCACCCAGCGCAGTAAGCGGAGCGGCGGTTGTGAGAGCATCGACCCCATTTGGTAAATGCCTGGTCGCATGCGCCTGAATATTAACTCCATTTACTGTTGCTGCATTGCTAATTGCATTTGATCCCATATCAAGATTACCAGACATAGCCCGGGTGCCATTAATGAGTAAATATTGTAAATGATCATCATTTAGCAGCCCAAGTAAGTCCCCGTGATTTGTGGTTCCCATTGAAGAACTGCCGCTAGTGCCGGTGCCGACAAGAGGCCGCGCATCAATTATCTCTGCAATCGTGGCGACCCCTTCTTGCACAATCAGATGTGCTATTGACACAATTCCCTCCGAAAAATAATTTGGCGCGCTTGTATTTGCCCCAGCCCGAGCAAGTTCAATGGTATCAAACTGATCATTGCCAAACACAAGAAAATATTGCTCAGCCGATCCCGTGCCAACAGTGAACATCGTATGTTTGGTAAATTTGCCCGGGTCCAATCCGACAAGATTTGTCCCATCATCATATTGTGAATTACTTACAATTGTTTGTGCGGATCTTGTCCAAGTGCTGGACTGATGATAATATGCAAACCAGCTGGCCGGGCTAGCCTGACCAGTGGTCATAATTTCGTTGTTATTGAAATAATATTTACCCGATGAAATACCCAGTTGCCTCGACCCATTCGCAGATAGCATAGAACCGGTACAATAGCGCGCGCCAAATACATTTCGATTTGCGATCAGCGACAACATTGTTGGATGACTGGCTGAGAATATTTGCGGGTCGATAAATTCGAGCTCAGTCGCCAACATACCGACCCGGCCGAGGATCAATGTTGTATGCGGGTCTGGCAGGGATAGCGCTGAGCTGACAACGCCCATATCAGAAATGTAAATGTAATTAATACTATTATCGGGCAATGAAAGAATAGTATCCGCCCAAGTCAGCTTAATTAGTTGATGATTTGGATACACACCCTGCGAAATATATCCCAAGCCCGAGGCGACTGATATATTTAATCCACTGTCCTGGGATAATGTACCACCAATGAAAGTGCCAAGCGGACTGCAATCTGATAATAAATCTCCATGTTCAGTAAGGGTTCCCCCAGGAAATCGGGAGTATAGAAGGTCACCAATGATTGCGACCCCGCCATCAATAGGATCAACATCGAAAAATGTGACTTGTGAAGCATCATCAACATGCACTTTGCTCAGCTGAGAAACCCCGGAATATACTCCTGTTGTCCCGGGATGCTCTATGTTCAAGTCAAATGCGCAGTCAAATATGGTCGCCCCGCTAATTTTGATTGCAGGCCCGGCTCCGACATTTTCCACATGAATTCCCGTGTCACAGTTTCGTGTAACGGCGTTTAATAATACGCAGGATGCCCCATCGCTGATTTGTATTCCATCTCCGTTTATCAGGCCGACTGCTTGCGCGGCTGTTCCGATAAATGTTGCAAGCGGGCCTTTAATATTGTATGCAATCTGTGATGCAGAATTACCCGTCAATGTTAATGCGGCCGAGGTGACCGCGGCCGTAAATGAACTGCTAATAGCGGTTCCATCAACAAGTAAACCAGTGCTAAATGGGGCATTTCCAGTACAGTTTATAATACTCAAACTTGCCGCGGCAGTCGCTGCTCGCACCGAAATTAATGTGGAAAAATTAGTAATATTGACGTTGCTGAAGTTAACATTATCAACACTATTAACTAATACACCAATACCACCGCCCAGGCCGGAGATTGTTAATGATGTTAATTTTGCATTTGTACCCATAGTAAATAGGGTGTCGGACATATTCTGCGGGCGAATTATTGTTGATCCCGGGGCAATGGCACCAATAATGCTAACATATTGTGGTATTGTCATCGCGGGCTCAACATAAATTCCCGGGTCGACACTAACCACATATGGTTTAATACTGGATGCGTCGAGAATAGATGCAACCGCCGCGGCAACACTAGAAAATTCACCCGTGCCAATTGATGACGTTTTAACTGTTCGTATTTGCGGGTGATCAAATCGCAAATCACTCGCAGAGCAAATTTCAAATGATTCATCAGGAATTGTTAGCGTGCGATTTGCTGTCAATCCCGCGGTGTCAATCTTTGCCTCAATACCCGCTGTATTTTTCCATGTCAAATTTTGATCAACATCGTTGTATAAAAGTAAACGGTTAGCTGCCGGGGCGGAGGGGCTGACAGATTGTGCCGGCAGACTTAAAACTCCATTACCCGAGGTATCAGTAATGATTAACGTCGTTGCTGAGAGTACAGATTGTTCATCAACGTCGTACTGGGTACTCATTTGTTATATTATGGATGATATTTTATACGGGATATTTATTTAAAATTGTTGAACTAACACGTCAAAACGGCCAGCCCATTGTATTGTACGTGCGGCAATTCCAACAACCCGCACCAAAATATCTTGCCCTGAAACAGCTGAGACGATACTAGTGGTCGTAAGGTTGCCATCCGCGATGCGGCCAACCTGTGCCGGGTTGCTGACAATCGCGGTCGATGTCAAATTTTTTCCTTTGATTATAAAATTATATGTTGCCGTATTGGATCCATTAGTTGTGTCGCCAAGCGATACCAGCCCACGAATATTATATGCATTCTTAGCGGTTGTTGGTAATGTGAAAAGTGTTGTTGCGGTTGCATTTGTTGTGGTTACTTTTGCAGTATATGTTCGCGAATCGGACCCAACAGCAGGGGATTGATTCAGAATTGCTGTACCGTATTGGACACTCCCGCCGGCGGGCGTCACTGTAAGATCCCCTGCGGAAACTATCGAATCAGTTGTAAGTTCTGTCACCGTTAATGCATTAAGTGGGCCGATGTCAGCATCGGTTAGCGCGGCGACTGACCATGTTCCCGCGGCGACTTTGGCCACCCCCGAGCTGGCCGAGGAATTAATTCCGGTACCCCCTCGGGTGGTGCTGAGTTGGGCTTCTCCACTCAATACTCCCAAAGAATCATTAACTATCACATCATTGGGATTTCCAACTGTAACTGTTATGCCACCCGCATTTATCAGGGTTTTCCCGGAAAGATCAATGTTAGGCCCGGCAGGATTTAGCACCAAGTTGCCACTTGTTGTTGTTATCGGGGAATCGACAACAATACTTGGGCCGATTTCAAAAACTTGCTGCCCGTTTGACACAAATGTAATTTTTCCTGATGCCGATCTATAAAAACCAGTATCCGAATCATCTTCAAATATAAATGCAGGATGAGTTGCGGACCCATCAGTCAAGATTAATCCCCGGTATGCGCGTAGCGGCCCGCGGAATTTGCCGCCAATAAATGCATCCCCTGTGCAATTAATGTTGACAAAGCTACCGCGATTGGTCTTTACTGAATTCACTTGCGCGTCGCCGACTGGAGCTGATTTTCCGAAGTTGGTTAATAATTCATCAAATGTTACAGTTAGTTTATCAGATGTTGAATCAGCCATAGTATAAAATATATGCAGACAATTTTCTACCAAATTGGCAAAAATATGGTTTGAATATAGCTCAAAGTTATAATCTACCTGATGGATCCGTCGGCGTGTATACTAAGCCATCATCGGGATGTGCAAGTCGACACATTTGCTCGTAAGATTTATCATTTTTGATAACTGTCTCCCGTGACTGTAAATGAATTGAATCAAGCAGTCGCAGCTTGTCCGGGTCGTAGCGGAATTCATGTTCGATTATCTTGTAAATGAAGTACGGGTAATATGGCTTGTTATTGCTGTCCGGGTTAACCACGTCGTATAATGACATTGCCTTGCTGAACCTGGTTGATAATGTTTTATATTCGTGGAAACTTAATGCAGGAGGGCTTGGACCTCCAAACATTTTGACCAAAAGTGGTGCATGATCATATAGTGAAGTCGCGGCGACCTTTGAATCTTTCAAAATCTCTCTCATGTTTTCGCAGCTCAGGGTTTTACGATCATAATTGTCCCGATTAAGCACATACTCAATCTTTTTGAGCACACTATCAGAAAATACCTTGCTTTCCCGAGCCTGGAGTCTTTCTATCCACACGCGATAATGGCGAGCTGGATCATATCCACCATGTTTTGTTTTTTGCCCCTCCTGCGGATAAAATTGATCGTCTCTAAATACAGCCCCAATTATTGTTTGTATCTCCAGGCAGGCCGGGCAATGTAATTCTGAGAGCTCGGGCACTACATCCATTTTGGTCCCGCATTTGCAAACTTCATAGTTTAATTTTTCCAGCTTGATATTGACTTCAATGTTCAACGCAGAATTGAGCATAGATTCCGCATTGAATATGGCCTCGCAGCGAGGATATTTCATCAGCTTCATGGTAACTAATTTCAACTGCATGATGCAATCATTTATTCTCGGAATGAAATTTTCGCTAGTTATGATCTGGTAAAACTGACGCGTTTTTTTGTTTTCATTGTCTGCCGCGGCATAGTAATCACTCAGTACATTCACCACGGCAATGTTGTAATCGTTCTCCAATGTTAGAACCATATCCATCATCAGGTTAAGCTTAAGACTAGCCAATTCATCCGCAGAAATGTGCTTGACGCCCCACGAAGCATCGCTGGTTGCTTGCATAATATACTCGGCTGCCCTCCGAGCTTGAGAAAGTTTCGCAGTGATTTTGTTGTTCGTATTTTCTATGGTGCCGAGCATTTACACAGGAAATTATATTAAACGTTAACCTATCTGTTTATTATAATTTCCTGTGCGGAGACGAAAAATGTCGGCTCAATTGTCTACCGAAGAACTTCGTCAACTCGGGCAAAAAATCGCGGAAGACCCTGAAATGGTTTACGGGCTTGAACCTGAGCAAGCCGCTCAGCTACGAAAATACCTTCATCCACTCGGAAACGTTATCACAACAAAAAAATGTTACGTTAACATTGGATTAGTTAATTGGCGCGAGAAATACCTGCGCAAAATTCACATGACTGCGCTCGTTGGATATCTTTTTAGAACTCTTGAAGAATATGAGCCCGAAATTGAACTAGAAAAAGAGCGCAAGGTACATGAAATGCGATTGGCAGCGCTGCCAAAAGATGCCCCGGCAGAATTGGTAGCTGCAAAGCATGAGGAGCATAAATTCATGTGTGACATGATTAAGAAGAGCGCAAAGGGGTTGATCAAACAATTTCTGGATCGAAATTTTGAGTACAATCCTGATTACCATTTGCGCGGGGCTCACACGGAAAACAAGAAAGATCCTGAGCGAATGTCTAAGGACGAGGTAATTCGCAAATACTGCGCTTTGCCTGTAATCGACAGCAAGCTAGAGGCGAAATCTAATGAAACTTTTAACTACATGAAAAATCATATTATGAACATATACCAAGCCTCTACCGAAGCAACTCAGTGTGTCCATAATATTCTCAGGGTTGTCCTCGATCCAACTATTTCCCGGGAGGATCAACAGGGCATTTTGCTCAAGAAGTATGCAACTATGAAAAATATCACTGAGGATCTACAGAAAATTGCCGAGCCATTGGGCACTGTCGGCGTTTTATCAGCACTAAAACATAATCCCCCTGCGGACGTGTTTCATCAATTTGACCGATATTTAACAAATCACTACGAGCAAATACGGGAAGTTGTTCAGGCATTGTATGATGAAAAACCAGACATTGAATACTCGGCGATCGTGTATGATTCGTTTAAAACCTCTGAAGCCGCCCGTGAACACAGAATTCAGCACGAGAGTGAATTTCGTACTGAAGTGTTAACATTGGAAAATTCGTGTGTGCAATTAATTGGACCATTTAAAGAGAATCGCCAACGTGTGGATTTCTACAACAAAAACACCGAAGTTATGAAACGTATGATGGAGCAATTGGAGTCTGATCATAAGCTCGGGGCTGACTTAATGAACAAGCAAGTCAAATCACAAAAGAAGAAGAACATCATGGAAGCCGGCCCAGATGCCCCGGGATTGGCCGAATATTCCCGAGCAATGAATGTAGTTGCCGAGCTCGGTGCGAAGAAAGTCTTAACCAAAGAGGAAGCCGAGGCAATTGCAGCACAGAAAAAAATAGCCCAGGATATCAAAGAAGACTACGAAGTTCCAGATGATGCCATTCAGGTCGATATGTTTTTCCCGCAGGATGGGAAATTGGCAAAGACAAAATTCTACACTCAGGCCGAAGCACCAACATTTATGCAGGATCCCTCAAGAATGGATGAACCTTATCAACCCCGCCGTGACGATGGCGAGACACTAGAAACTGCGTACTCTACCAAGACAATTGTTAGCCGCGATGGTAAGAAAAAACAGATTAAAGTAGCAACTAAACATCCATAAACCCTCCAATAAATTTATTGTTGCTGGGCATTGTCCCGGCCTCAATTTTGATTGCATTGCAATATTCCCAAATAATTGGGCAACCAAACTGAAGATTTGGCCGAGGCGTTGCAGTCCATCGGAAGAATTTTTTTTCTTCTCTCGCCCAGACAAGTTTCTGATGTTTGGCTAATGGAGTGAACGCAAATTTGCAGGCCTGGCTTGCGCGGCTTTTCGCATCTTTATCCAGGTCATTAGTTTTGCGGTCAAAATATGCATGCGCGCAGGTTTCCTCGGTGAAAATACTAATAAACGCATTTTTCTTGATTTCCGGGGACAGCGCCTTGTCCGTGTGGCAGGCGAAAAGGGCCGTGATGTATGCCCATCGTCCCTGATAAAATAATTTTTGTATAACCGGATGTGATTTGAATTTCATCAATAAATCTGTGCAATCATCAAACACAATAACAAGTCTAGGATTGAAATTTAGATATTTAAGAGTGAATTGCTCATCCCGGCTCAGATCCTGCTGGCTGAGGCAGCTCCGGTATTTTGTTATGAAATGTTTCCATATTTTAATGATGAGTTTTTGACAGTCTGATTCCATTTTCGATATTTTTGACTTGTTATCTTCATCATTTGCCATTGCACGTTTGAAGCTGTTCAGGCGTGCATTTATGGCCTTAATAGATTCTACGGCTTCAGAACATTTGCCGACTTTAATTAGGCGGTTAAATAACGATTCAAGTATTGCCCGATCATTTGCCTTAGTGTATACTGCCGCAAAAGCATTTTGTCGCTCCCAGATATCGTCAAGCAGCTTGGATGTTATTGTATAATGAATGCACGGCAAGGGCACAACACCACGATCATACGTATGGTTTGATCTGTCAGTCGGGCTAATCACAATTATTTGATCGACATGTGGCTTCAATTGATACAATATGTCAATCATAATAAAACTTTTTCCCGTGCCTGACTCGCCGTACAATAACGTTGTTCGGTCCAGAAAATATTCATAATCAGGATCAAATTCTTGCAGCATCACTATAACATCCCAAACATATTCATCGCTATAATTTAAAAATTTAGACTTGTGCCTGATTCCGCAGAGGCCGCCGGGATGACCACAGGGACGACCCCGCTCTCAAATGACCGCTCTGGATACTCTTCGAATACCCCATCATATGCGGCATTTTTTTCGCTACTGAATTGTTCCGTCATTAGTACTTTATTATGCAAAAACAATGCCCCGGTCAACATGAGGAAGATCCAAAATCCACTACGCATGCCTAGAGTCAGCAACGACTCGTCTGTTTCGGCATCCCGAAACACAAACATGACCATTAATACTATTATGAAAGTGATAATTAATGATGTATATATGGGATTTCTTGCAACTTTCTCAACAAATGGTGCCCGCAGAAAAGCATCGCCAACGCTGTTAATTGATTCGCCAATGTTGAACGGCATGACAAATTATACTTGTACGGGGCAAAAAATAAGCCGCATAAAATTATGCAATTAGGATGTGATAAATTATGCGAATAGGATGTGATAAATTATGCGAATAGAAGCATTAAATCCGGAGCAAGTCATTCCCGTATTTATACATCCATCATCCATGGATCATCATTCAGACCCATAACATTTTCACTGGGTTCAGATTGAATTTCTTTTATCTCGGGCTGATTTGGTGTTTCCTCAATTTGGGGATTAGCTGCATGTTTACTTGCTGTGTTATTTACCATATTGGTTACCTTATTGGTTACTGTATTGGTTACCATATTGGTTACGCCTGGCCTTGTCGCAAATCGCTCAGCCAATTTCTGCTGGCGGGCCCTTGCTATTTCCTCATCACTCGGGCCGTCATCAAGTTCAGCTATCTTATTTGTGAGCCGCGTAATTTCTTCCTTCTGTGTTTGGATGGTTTTCAATAGCTCATTAATCATTTGCACGCTCCGCTCATTGTCCGCGGCAAGTTCGCAGCAACGTTTTTTCTCATTTACGTATTCATTTTTGAGTTTCTCCAACACATCTTTGTCAACTTTGTCCCCGGCATTTCGCCGTGAAACAGCCCGGGCAAATTTGCTATGATATTCCTCCCTTTGCAAAATAAGTATGTCAACCATTACATCCTGCAGCACGGTTACATTTTCCCGATTCATGTGATCGTCAATTATCCGGCTGAGCATCCCATGCTGAAGTATCGCCTCCCCAAAATCTGAAACGGAACGAATAATTATTTCGCGAAATATTTTATCCTTGTGCTGGTTGTTAAAATCCCGATAATAGTCAATTGGGATGAATTGAGACAGCACTTTGTTTTGAAAATCCGATAGCACAATGGAGCCGAAACCAATGCTATTCTTTTGGTAAAATTCATGCCATTGATGTACCAATTTTTTATACAAATCAGGCCTGTTGTTAACCCCATCCATATAAAGCAGCACATTGTTGCGGTAACTGTCAGTGATGTTTGACGCCCGGCCGGCCCGGACAGCATCTCGTGCCACGAGGTAATGATGGTTGTAAAACACATCAACAAAATATGACCCGATTATGTCAAATATTCCGATCACTTTGGAATCATAGTTGGTTCTCTGCATTTAGATGCGATTGTCTGTAAACTTACAATCGTTAATGTTAAATTTATTAACTAAATTTAACTAAATGCAGAAATTTCAGTATTTTTTGAATCCCGATCGATGAACCGATTTAGATATTTGGACCCCAATCCGCGGGCGTGTCTCTCTGCGCTTGTATTGTCACCATATCGGATGTTTTCACTAGTATCATGAATATTTGGCGAGCGATAGTTCGTATGCAGGGGCCTGCGATTCTGTGTATTATCCGATTCGGCAGCTAATTGGTCATACGTCATCAATCTAATCCTCTTATCGCCATTTGGATTCAGTGCGTGGCGATAATTAAAAGTTTTTGTTGACTCGGCCCGATCGGCATCCTGCGCGGTTGCCAATTTAGCCCCGGACAACATGCGCATTTTCGCGGCTTTGCATCGCTGAGTATTATCATTTCGGCCCTGGAATTCACTCCCCATTATCATCATATCCGCAGCCTTACGTGTGTCGGCCCCGGGTTTTGTACTTTTGTATAATATTTCTGCATTAAGAAAATGATGTGCCGGGGTTGAATGATTCAATGCGATTTGCCGGGCTGTATGTTCAAGCGTTTGTGGATATGGATTTCGCCCGACTTGTGTTTGCCGGCCGTGGGCAAATTCACTGTCAATCGTAATTGAATTTAATACCAATGATAAATCCCGGGCAAATGGCTGTGACTTGCGCATCGCCGTAGTGCGAGCTGCAGCAAAATCCATGTCGCTGGTCGCTGTATTTTGCATAACTTGGCGTTTGCAGTTCACAATATTAGACATCAACACAGCAGCGGTTTTATATTTTTTCGAATCCGCATCATCAATATCGTTTTTACGGCCCATGGTTATCTGATCGCCCACACGGCTGTGTTCTGGACCATCTCGCTTGGCTCGGCGGCAAATTTGTGAGTATCGCGCGAATGCAAAATCCGCATCGGCCGTTTCCTCACGCCACATTCGCGTATCCCGCAGAATTTCCTTACACATGATGTTAACTCGGCGCTGGGGATTGAGTGCATAATCCTTAATATAATCGCCATATGACTTGACGAGAATTTGCTTTGTCACGTTTGATTTATGTTTAAATTCTCTGCGCATTCCATTTCGGCGGCCATCCAATTGCCTGTCAAACACTTTTAGTCGATTGCGAACTGTTTTGAATAATGTTTGTTGATCGGCCATTACTTTGGCCTCACTACGGCCGCCCCCGGTAATGTGGTCGGACCCATCGGCAGTAAAACGAATAAATCGCATTCTGGCATCGTGCTGCTTGCGAAATTCCTTCATGTCGGGGTCAACATTGCTGCCCCGGGGGTCGCGATCCTCCGGCCCCATAAAACCGTCAAAAATTTCTGGTCGATACACATGGTCCTGATCGCCGCGGTGGCCATAATATTGCAGTTGTATTCGCCCGGCCCGCCTATTTACCCCACCCCGGGCCTCCTCGTGCTCAAACTTGCTTTCATCCGGGCCCCAATTGATGATCTGCGACCTCGCATAATCATCGTACATATTTTCATCTGGGCCCATGTCTGTTTCCTCGTATTTTGACATAATCATACTTGGTGCCATGTCCCCGTATGACATCGCTTTATCGATATCAAGTTCGATGCGACCTTCGACAGTTTTAGTCAAATCGTAATTCATCCCTGTCTATAAATTCGGCTGAGGTATTTATATTACAAAAAATAAAATCGTAATTCATCCCTATCTATAAATTTTAGCTGATCTGTGCACGGTATTTTTTATACCTTGTGAACAACATTGCTGCCTCGAGCACGGGAATTGTCGCGACAATCTTTTCAACATAGAATAGCCTGTTATGCTGCACCAAGTGTACGCTCATCTCGATATTTTTGTTGTTTGGGGCATTAAGATTTAAAATCTTGGCTTTTACATCGAGTTCCACGCCGCCAGGTGGGCATTTTAACCAACTCGAATGGAGTGTGTTGGCCGCGGCGATCCCAAAGTCGCCATAACGTCCCGAGGCAAACAAATCAACCGCGAGATGACATCCATTTATTGAGAACTTATGTTGGATATCCAAATGGTCGTGGGAAAACGTAAACTCGGCCGCGTACACGGAGTCATTTTTCTCGAAGTAGGCACTCGCGCAGAGCGTATGGTTAGCTGATCTGGGCGTGTAATGTTCTTGGTCAAGCATAGTTATTCTTGCGTCAACCGCCAAGTCGGACAATGTAACTAATTGTTCCATTTGATGATTATCACCCGCATGTAATTCAATTTTACAAAATTGAATCAAACAACTATAAAACTGTAGAGTTTCTAGGCAATGGATCCTAATGTGTATACATTCTCACCGTCCGGAAAAGCGGCTCACATCATGTGTTTCACATGCAAACGTACACACCCGGAGGCAATGTTTCTAGGCCGGATTACCGGTGGAAAACAAACAATATTCAAAATGTGTGAAAATTGCCGGATGAAGAATCGGGAGGCAAAACGACGAATGGAAGAAAACGGCACATCCTCAAACAAACGCCGTAAGCTCAATACTGACGAAATTAAAGCAGCGCGGGAGGAAATTAAATTATTGCAGGTTGAAGTATCCACACTGCAGGAGAATGTTGACCGGCTTGAAAGCAAAATGAACGACTTTCATAGACAGTTATTGCATCGTTTGGAAAATATCGAAAACACGGCAAACCAACAGAGACATCATATGCGGGTTATACATGCAGATTCCCAGCGATTATCTTACCGGATTGATAATATGGAAAATAGCCGAGTTAATGCCGTGTTTTCTGTACTGCAGGATGATGGGTTTTAGTCCCTGCAGTAATGCAATTCTTTTTTTACTTAAACTAAGGTGGTTGTATTGTTGTAAATTAATTAGCATGAATAAGTCCTCCTGTACATTAATCTGTGACACACGAGAACGAGCTGTGCTAGCACATGCAAAAGAATTAGAAACAATACAATACGTGGTTGAGCAAATCACCACGGGGGACTATGCTGTGGTTTCCAACGCTGGAGTTGTATTGGCGGTCATTGAACGAAAATCCCTTGAAGACTATGCGGCATCGCTGAAAGACGGCCGAGCTGACAACAAACGCAAAATGATTGCGCTGCGGGCTGAAACTGGCTGCCGAATTTATTACATTATTGAAGGGCCGCCCTTTCCCAAACCATCAGATTGCTTTGGAAATATTCCATACAAACACATTCAATCTAGCATATTTCATCTCTCGGCCCGGGATAACATTTGCATTATTAATACCCGAGATACTCTTCACACAGCGCAAACACTGGCCGCATTTGTGCATTCTATGGATAAAATAGATGAACCCCTAGAGCAAATCGAGGAAGTTGTTGCCCCGGCGATGGATTTACAAAGTATAATTAGCCGTATGACAAAGAAACAAGAAAAAACAAAACACGAGATGGTGCGCGAAATATGGGCAAGTTTCCCTGGAATCGCAGTGGAATCGGCCGATGAATTTATTTCTGCATGGAGCATTTCTGACATCATCACAGGTAAGGTTACCCCGGCAATCATCACCGGCCACAAGCTGGCCAGCGGCCGCAAGATCGGCAAAAAGGCCGTGGAATCTTTATTAAATGTTAACAAGTTGTTACAAGTGCGGCTGCTGTCTCGGGTGCCCGGCGTTTCCCACGCGGCCGCCGTGGCAATCCTGAATAAGCATACATTGCGAGACATACTTAGCTGGGGTGTTGATGGAATTGCAATGATCATTATCTCGGGTAAACGCCGAGTTGGTGAGCATCTTGCCGCACTAATTGTTGATTTGTTCACATACAGATATGTGAAACCGGCAGTTTGTTCGGCCGGGTCGATGCCGAATCAACCCATGATTAGTCAACCGATTCCGATTGTTATTTCCCAGGCCGACGCGGATGATGTTTTAAATTACTTAAGTTTATGCTAAATACATTTTGAACGCATCTCAGACACTATATATCGTAATGATTGTTGCTGTGTTGATAATTGCGATATTGGTATTAATTCTAATTTGTGGAGATGATGCCACTATTACACATGTTGATCGTATTTATGACAAATCACATAGAATGCGTTGCGATAAAAAAATTAATCCGCGGAAGTATCCGAATATGTCAACATAAAATAGTCGTGCAATTTCCCCCGGGCTGCCGATCGAAAACACCAAGAAATATCATAGATGACGCAATCATTATCAATGCAATAATGCAAAGTATTAGCGTCATTGACGGGTATTTTTTTTGCGGCGGTTGTGATGAAATCAGTGGAGTAGTTTCGCTAGTTGCACTCTCCATAAGTTTACAATACTAAGTTCCGGCTATTTCAATTTTGCCCAGGTAAAAAATATATACATAGTTATGTGGTGACTATTTACGCATATTCATGGGTTGCGTTCGTTCAAAACATTCGATAAGCTCGGCAGATAAGGCTAAAGTTCGCAGCTTTATCACAATGGTCAGGCCATTGGATTTGATTGTTTTCAAGGGCGCTGATTTTGTGTCAAATACAATAAGAAAACTCGAGGCAGGCCAAACCGGCTGTGGGGATATTTCTCATGTTGAAGTGGCAATAAGTCCGATGTGGTGTTCAAAAATATCACCAATTATTCGTGCAAATCCCGATACATTATTTTCATGGGGGTCAACATTATCCGGGCCCTTGAACGATGGGGCACTGAATGCGGAAACGCATCATACTACTTTTGGAGTGCAAATCAGGCTGCTCGAGGACGTAATCACGGCATATTTGGCCAACCCAAATGCGAATGTCGGCATTTGCCGGCTGCTGGACAACCCGACAGATCGCCGGGCCGATGAGTCAGCATTTGCTTATTCAATCAGGGCCGAGTCATTAAAAAACAAAATTGCTTCTGCATATGATTTATACAACGGCCGGGGTTATGACGCAAATCCCCTGGCACTTTTTGGAGCAATGTTCCCTTCGCTGCGAAAATTCCGTGAGACCGCAGAAGATCATATTGGCGATGCGTCTGAATGGTTATTCTGCAGCGAATTTGTGGCCGCTGTCTATGTGCAATGCGGCATAATTACCGATGAAACAGATGGAAAAAAAGATGGAAAAATACCTGATCCAAAAAATGTTCTCCCGGTGGATTTCCTTGGCTGTGATGCAGACACCGATGGGCTTGTAAATCCAATTTGTCAGATTCCACCGGTTTGGATTAAGTAAAATAGTAAAAAATATAAGATATACAATTTAACGCCTTGGACACCCGCGGCAGCCTCGGCCGTTGCAAGTTATTTCATTGGCGCATTTGCCTTGGACCACGCGATAACACATTGTGCAATAGCCTGATCTTGTAGCAAAATTCTTACACACAAGATTTCTGCAAATAATTTGTTCAGTGTATTCGAGTTCGTCGCCTGAGCTGCGAGAGCAGTTGCCGCTGTCATACGGCATAATGGTAAAGTTAGGGCTAAAATTAGCAAAGCTTTCACCAGATGAATCAAACGTAAATGCCATTTGTTCTTGACAACCTATAGTCGCCTCGGGTTCAATTTTTTAATCTAGACCCAAGTTTTCACCCACGCGAACCCCACCTTCATCATCAGACTGAGATTCAACGTCAAAATCATCCATTGAGAATGGCGCGGGATTTTCATCATCTACAGGCTCATCATTTTTCTCGCTGGTATAATTAGAATCAGACTCTTTTGGCTCCTTATCACCGTATAATAAAGCCCAACTAAAGTGCCCGGGCTTTGTGACTAGCTCTTCATAGCGCAAAATTTTCTTGACCATGTAACTTACAAATTCCTGGCGGAGTTTTTTTGTTTCCTGATTTTTATCATTGTAAATCTGCAGACACATCTCGCAAAATGTCTGTATACAGAACTCAACTATTTCCCGGGGCTTTTTGTGTTGCAAAATATGGGCATAACGGGCGTTAAAATCATTAAAAATGTCGGGCAACTTTTTGGGCAGCTCGCCGATCAAATGTTTGCTTATGCCCGAATTTTCAACAATCGCACTAAGTTCGTAGGGCGGCCTGATTAACCTGTGGAAAAATTTGAGCTTATTATATTCCATAATTAGGCTCTTAATGTGAGCGACAATCATATTTGCTCGGGTGGAATTTCTATTCGTCGCCTCGGACGGTATGAATGCCCCCGATTGTACGTCAGCATATTCCTGTTTTTCAACAGCCCCCAGTGCGGAAAGCAATCGATAATTTATTCCAAGTTCATTTGCCAATTCTAGTGTCACATTTAAGTTGGGGGCCCAGCTTTCATATTCGGCGGAATATTTATCATCAGGCATGGCAAACGATTCTGAATTGATGGAAATAATTTCAGTAAACTCGTTACGTTCTTTTGCATATATTGATGCATATTCATGGTAAAATGATTGTGCTTTGGGCCCAGTATTTGCAACCAAAAACTCGATATCCATTGTGCATTTCGCGCAGTTGTTACCAGTAAACTCATGCAAACCCCCGCGTGGGCAGCGGTTTTCATAAAATCTGAAAAAGTTTGACACCACCCGCAGCGAATCCAACGAGTTTCTAATTTTTGCATCAGATAACCCACCGGTGGCCGACGCTAGTATACCGCAGATCGAACATTTCTTGTCCGTAATTTGTGCAGAAAACTTTTTGCCCGACTCAACCATGCTCGAAATATCCTTGATTTTATATTCTTTACGATTAATTTTTTCATCCAACATTTCGTCAACAATATAGATATCCCAGCTGTGTTTGATACCGTTTTCGTCATAAATTCGTGATAAAGATGCATGCGGATCAATCCACCTGAGATTTTTGTCCGAGGGAAAAACCAAATAACCCTGGGCCGCATCAAGCGAATTATATTGCAACAACCTAGACTCAAGCTCATCCAGGCCAAGGAATTCATCGCGAAGTTCCTTATGCACCGGGCGCAGTTCGATGTTTAATGTTTGCCCTGAGCCAGTGTCAATATACAACGGTTTATTGTACGTCTGATTGGCAATTTTCTTGTCAAATAACTTAAACGACGCCGCCATATACCCGGGATAGGCCGAGGCAAATACTCGACCCGATGCATTGCGAGTGCGGCCATTGTGCAGGGGTTTGAGTTGCATAAATTCATTCATATTCCATTTCGCATCAAATTTGGGTCGCAAAACGCTGCCAAATACGTTGGTGGATTTTTCGACTTTGGAAATCGGCATTCCAAGAATATTATCGACTGAATCAACCCTATCAAATTTCTTTGTTGGCGCGGGCTTGCCATGCAACATGCCATCAATTGTGTTCATTATGTAGTAGTAATTGAAAATCGGGTCAAGCAGAAGAGTGGTCAATATATCCTCAGCATCGCCCGAGCGAATAATTATGTCATCCGGGCTGCTTTGGATTGATTTATACGCCTCGATGAGAGTATTTTTAATAATATCCGCAGTCATGCCAGGGATTTCCCGTATGATGATGTTTCTCGACAACATTATTGCTTCGAGCGAAAACTTAATCATTTCAACTACCGGGGATTTGCCCGTGGTTAAATTCTTAAACTTAATTTCACTATGTTGGCTCACAATATGTATGAAATAAGCAAACGCATAAATGGCGACATATAAACGTTTTTTGGCCTTAGTCTCCTCGGCGCTATTTGTCTTTGATTTTATAATTTGCTTTTCTATTTCATACATATAGGGGTAGCACGCATCCCGAGCAGCGGATATTAATTTAGGCACATTAACCAGATTGTCGAAGCGTAAATATTTTGTCAACATTGCTATCTCGGCCCAGATAAATTTCTTGAGTTCGTCGTCAGAAGAATCTGCAATTGTATTGCTTAGATCTCCAAATGCTTCAAGAGATGAGATCACTTCCCCGCAGATTTTGCAATAATATTGATCGCGAATAGCAACTTGATTAACATATTTAGTCAATTTTGCCCGCACTTCTTTGAAAGGTTTGCCGGCCTGATTCAATTCGGTCAGGTCGCGAATATGGGGGCAGATGATGTCGAAACCGCAGTTATTGCAGGCGATCATTTCTCGATCTCCCGCGTTTTTAAAGTATTTTTTCAATGCCAGGAATGAGGAATACATTTTTGCATCATCCCGGGCCAACCGCATTGCCCGATAAAGCGCAACATGGGGGCATTTATTGTTAACTACAGCCTCGAGAAATTTTTCCCGGTGCCGATATTCTGCCTCAATTGGCTTACGCTCCGTCGGGCCGAGTAAATCAAGTATGCCCTTTGAATCAATAATTGGTTTTGCAATAAGTTTTTTGTCGATTTCTTGCAAACGTTTTGCCCCGAGCTTCTTTTCAATAATCATTCTGTATACTCCGATTTTATTCTTTTCATCAAGCAAGCGTTCCTTATTTTTGATGATGAATAGCTGTCTTGATTTGCGTGCCAGGCTTTCCGTTACTCCCGCGGCAACCTCGGGGTCATCCTTTCCCTTTAGTATTGCCTTGTTGTAAATTTGGGAAAACCCGCGCATATCAATATCAGCCACGGCCGAGCTATCGAACCTGGTGTTAAATCGGCCGTTGTGTATAGATTCCAATAATTCTAATACTGCTGACTTTTTTGCATAATTTTCTTGCGGAAATGGTGCTTCTGGGGCAACTTGATATGCAGCCAGGAGTTTATCGGTAACAGGATTACCCGCGGCCGCCGGTTTGTCTTCACTCACTGCACTAATTGCCGCGCGAATTTGGGCATAAATAATAGGCCCCGAGTGGCGATGACGTATTTCGGTTTCAATTAAGTAATCAAATAAAATACCAAATATCTTTGTTAATTTTTCGTCGTCGTAATCTGCAAAATCAATAACAAATGGTTCAGAATAATTAGTTGCTGTTATGTCAATATCATAATGAGGTTTCAAGAAATAGCCATCACAAGCAGCACTGGCCATCTCGTGCGTAAAGTAACCTGCAAGCAGCCGCGAGCCAACCTCGGGGCGGCCGGGGTCTACCGCGGTCAGCTCGGCTAGTTTTGGGCCTATTTTTGGGGCCGCGCATGGTTGATTTATCACAATTCCACTAATTTGTAATTCTTCGCCGGCCGGGGCAATGTAGTCCCGCATTTCCTGTGTCATAGTTAACACTCGCTGATCAAACTTCGCCGCTATTGTACCCGGTAATGCAATATTTTTTGATACAGCGATTATAGGTATGATTGTAATATTAATCTGATGTGTGTCGAGGGTAATGATTTTCCTGAGCAGCAACTCTTTGATTGTTGGTTTGTCCGCCCGCAGTGTTGAGTTGATCTCGTCTTCCTGTATTGCAGCAAATCCATCAATTATGGCCCTAGGAATTTTAGGGTTTTCCGCGGCAATTTGATCAAAAATTACTTCCCTTTCTTCGTGTGATAAGTTAGTCTCAACCACAGGGGTGTCATCAAGTATTACTTTGATGTCCGTCATTGCATATATAATTGGTATTCTTTTTTCTAATCAGAATAATACTTCGGCTGCCCGGGCAGGTCTAATTTTCATTTAAAAATATAATTGTACATTACTGTAGTCACAAAGATAAAATTTGTGAAAGTATGAATCAATCCACTAACCCAGCATCCCATGTGTCAGATGTTATTGATTTGGTGACCAGGCTTAAATTACATGTTGCCAAAGATACCGAATCGCAACTTATGTTTTTAAAAGAGCTTGTGGGGGAGGACATTCGAATCAGGTATGAAATGAAGCGCGATCCAGAACAAGAGAAGATCAAAAGCACTCGCCAGCGGCCATTTGCCCATTTGGCCAATTGCCAGGTTGACCGTGTTATCCTCACTGCTGACAAAAGCTCAGCTAATTTCTTAAACACTTTCACAAGGCAATGTAACGGGCTCATTTTATCCTTCCCTAGCTGGAAGGTGCTTTCCATGCCCTCAAACGCATTCAATCACAGATTCAGACTTAGTGAAATCTGTTCCCACATTGGCGACTACGATGTTTACGACATCAAAGATGGCACAACAATCACATTGTATTATTACAATGATTCCTGGAGAATGGCCTCAACTAATGCTTTTGATGTTGGGCACTACACTTGGATGAGTGCAGTCACATATGATGATGCATTCAAGGCGGTTATGAAGCAGTACCCGGGTTTCTCGTTTGACAAGCTAGATAAATCTAAATCATATGTGATTGGTTTTCGCCATCACGAGTTTCACCCATTCACCTTTGACAGGCCCGGGTTATGGTTTATTCAATCATGTGATCTGGATGAATTAAACTACAACGGCAAATATGTCATCAAAACAGATGAGGATATTGGAATCCCGTTGCAAACTCTGACAAATCTCGGAGGTCACAAGGGTAATTCGCTGCATGATATGCTGTTCAATAAAAATCAGCAATCAGTAGTGATGTTTACTAAATCTCTCACGGATGGATCAAAAACCCCTGATATTCATTACGGATTTATCTTACGCAGTCGCACGGGAGCAGACGATATCATCATTGAATCGGAACTCCTGAAAAAAATCAGAATGTTGATGTACAATGTACCGACATCCCAAAAGATGACAAACATCACCCCGCGGGGGCGAATGCAATATATGATCCTGAGGTCATATCTGTCTGATGTTAACAAGTTTATATTTCTGCAGTTATTCCCGCAATTTATGCCGGAATATAAACGCTATGATCAGGAATTTTTCCAGCTTGGGGAAAAAATCATCTCAATCATGCGCAACCGCAGCGCAATTCCTCGACCACAAGGGCAAAAGTTAGATGCTTTGGCCGCTCGAATGGCAGCCAGGCTTAAGAACGATACTCACATTAATGTTATGGATGCATACGGCCCGAGCATAGTTAATGATTTCCTTATGCAGGGGAAATACATTGATGAATATTGCCAGTGCTTTAACCAATAAGAAAGCACAAAAAAATTGTAGTGAAAATGATATGCTGTAGATTTATTTTCATTTTCACTATAATTTTTTGTCAATTATTTTATAAGATGTCCGACCGCGACGACGCTAATCTCAGACAATTTAAATCTCGAGCACAACAGCCAAAACTTCTGCGAGCCGGGGCAGCAAATCCATCGCTGCCGGAACATTCAGTCAATGTATTCGTTGTTTTTGACTCTGATTTTGGAGGTATTTCTGATCAAATTGAAGCAACCAGATTCAAATACACAGGAACTTCCCCATCTGTTTCGGCCTACGAAGGCATGTGCAGCCGCCGAAACAGGCAGGCCTGTATGCAAAGCTCATTTATGTATTGAGCTTTGTCTTTGTAGTTATTAAAAAATATTATCCATATCATTGAAAGCCCCGAGCTGCCTTAGCATGTCCTCAATTTGTTTTACACACTCACGCGCCTCGGTCGACACGGGCCCCAGATGACCAGCAACGTCCGCGTCATATGTCTGACAGATGTTTTCAATGCCTTTATTAACCTTAATAAGAGCAATTCTTATTTTTTTGAGCTCAATAATTCTTTGCGTCCGCAACTGGGGCGCCGTGTCGACATAAAAAGCATAACAATCCAATATGTATGTCGCAAACATTATTGTTGATCTAACTTCCCGGCTGATTCGGCCAATTGTTTTTTGCCGCGAGTCAGCATTCATTTTGCGCCATAATCCTTGCATCATGCTATCTTCTTCAATCACGATAAATTCTTTTGTTGTGTCAATGCGGCAACCTCGGGGAACGCCTGCAATCGTGTTCAGGTTAAAAAGCAGCTTATCTAAAACGTTCATTTTGCGGCAAAATGCGTATATATAAAAAAATAACCTTTTTT
>JACCDG010277182.1_pt1 | contig 23784 bp, 15 predicted proteins | sample 7442471 | NCBI WGS metagenome assembly JACCDG01 (sample SAMN15323444, study PRJNA562643) | freshwater metagenome | isolation source: river surface water | place: USA:Blue River Watershed | collected 2017-08-17 | reverse complement strand
TGTTTTTCTGCCAAAAGGCAAGAGCGGGCAGGGATTCGCCGTGTCTTGCTTTTTTGCTTCTTTTTCAGCAAGGAAAAAGAAGGGAGAAAGAACAAGGAACTTATTTTACTTTTTCAGCAGACCCTACATAGAAGGTTCTCCACTCAGAAAGAGAAGATAAGCCCACTAACACTGTAAAGAAGGTGAAAAACAAAGCGCATACAATGTTTAACCACTTAGTTAATTGGGGTTTTAATATCAGGCAAAGGAAAATCATCAAAGCAGGGCAGGATAATGTAAATGCTGCCAGAAACAGCTTGAAAGGATTATCCAGCATATTCTGACCATTCAGGAGCCCCTCTGCTTTATGAGGTATATAAAGTTCAAAATAGTCGCCGTAAATGTAACAAAACATTACTGCTGTCCATAATGCGGAAAGCTGGATGCGAAGGTTTACTTTAAAGTCTTCCGGTTTGCCATTCATAATTAATGCATGTTTCCATTTTCTTTAATCGTGACAAATTATAGTACTCCCCAAAAATCCAACCACTATACTGTATGGGTAGCCCCAATGACCCCTAATAATAAAATCAGCTAAATTTCCAATCTGTATTCGTTCAGCATAGCCAGGGCTTAAACATGTTTCATTAGTGTTATGGTAAGATTATTAAGACGTATAGAAATATCAATAAACTCATGGCTAACCACGATTTCAGCCTTTTGGCTTATGGCTTTTTACTTTTTACTTAACATTAGTTTATGATCCAGCTTCGCAATGAATCGGTTTTTCTAATGAGTCTGATCGCTAAAATTAGTTCATAGGCAGCAATAGGCAAAGCGAGAATTACACCCCAAATGGAAAGTTGCTCGATGATACCAAGGAGTTCAAGAATAGCTGCTATCATAATTAAAAAAGCGGAAGCAAGACCAAGCCAGGAAAGGTACAAGGGTATTATCCCCGTTTTATAGAAAACGAAACTGTAAAGGAAGGTGTTTATAGCTAACATAAAATTAGGGCCAAGCATAAATGTCCATTTGTGTAAGGCAATAAAGACTAAGCCAAGGTTTTGTGCATGGCTTTTATCGGAAATGGTACTATTGGTATAGTGTTCACTTATTGAAAGTACAGTTAATATGCTTACAATACCGATCATAATAAAAACGGCTTCGAGCAGTCTGAAGCTCAAATATCCTATTCCCAGACTTTCGTTATATTGTTTGAGATGTGGATATAGCAATATACCTGTGCCTGTGGCTGTTACTACTAATATTAGTTCATTAATTGCACCCAGAATAACCTGTTGGTAATTTTGAGAGGCGGACACCAGGAAGTCGCTGGTGTTAAGAATGGGATCATAAAGTTTCAGGCCTGCAATAGACGAAGCAGCGGCGAGAATAAAACACACACCAATTAATCTGAGAGGTACTTGAGTTTCCGTAAAGTTCTGTGTCATGTTGCACTTAATTAAGGAGTATTGAGATGCAAATTAACAGCAAAAACCTCCCATAGAAATTAACAAAAGATAATATAAGGTTATTTGACTTTTTTTTTCTGACTAATTCTACTACGAATGCGGCTGAGGGAGATTTGTGTAATACCAAGGTAGCTGGCTAAATGGAAAAGCGGAATGCGGTTAAGGAGTTCCGGTTTTTGCTGAAGCAGGAGCAAATAACGTTCTTCCGGACTGTGATTTTTGAAACTGTCAAAATCAACCGTTTTCTGGATCAATAATGCTTCGTTTAATTGCTGGATGAGCGATGCAAGCCCGGGTATTTGTTCAACAAGTTTTTTGTTCCGCTCTTCGCTGCCAATTGCAAGAATACTATCTTCCAGGCAAGACAGGTAGTATGATGAAGGCTGATTAGTTTGATAGCTGATGGGTCTGATGGTTTGATTTTCGATAAAGAATTCCGTATTGCGTTCTTCCCCATCTTTCAGATAGTAAGCACGGATGCAGCCTTTTATTACAAAAAAGCATTCTTTCGCATATGCTCCTTCCTGGAGCAGGATGTCATTTTTTTTATATTGCCTGAACAGGTTTTGCTCACGAATAATTTTCAGTTCTTTATCGGAAAGAGAAATGAATCTCGAAATATAGTCAATTATAAGATCATCCATTTATATAGTTTTTAGAAGTCGTTGTTTGCCACAACATCTGTGTAATGTTTTTAGTTTAAGAAAGCGTTGTTTGATTCCTGGCAATTGTGCGGTATATAATACCGATTGGAAATATGTATTAGGCCAATTCTCCTTCAAGTCGATTGGCCTAAACATATTTATCCATCGGCATTTACCAATGTAATACCCGAAATCGTTATTGGACTATTTCTCGTTAACATTGGTATAATACCGTTTGCATTAATGTAATGGTCCAATTCCGTTTCACTACATTGCACCATAACATTAATAGCAACGGCATTTACCACTGTAAATATTTTATTTGGATTGGACCAAATAAATTATAACATTGGTATTAAATGGGTATTACCTTCATGCCAAGAGGATAATATTGTTCCAGCAGTCTTGAGTCTTGCAGACTCCTGATGATACAGGAAAGTGCTTTATTCCTTATGCGGGATCATTTTTTTGTGCAAACGTAATTTATGTCTGTGCCTCCAGGTTTACAATCCATGCATTGGTTTGCACCGGTGAGTTCTTAAGTTATTTTATTTAAGCCCTCCTCAAGCCTGAACCTTTCACATTCAATTTTAATTATTCAGCATCACGGGCATTACAAGCATGAGCACATCTTCGGCAGGGTTTTCTTTTTTAGAGGGGGTTAAAATGCCGGCACGGTTAGGAGCGCTCATTTCAATATTTATTTCATCGCTATCAAGGTTACTCAGCATCTCCATCAGGAATTTAGAATTGAAGCCGATTTCCATATCCTCGCCAATGTAAGTACAGGTAAGGCGCTCGTGGGCTTCGTTGGCATAATCAATATCTTCGGCACTGATGTTCAACTGGCTTCCAGCAATTTTCAGGCGTACCTGATGTGTGGCTTTATTGGAATATATACTCACCCGTTTTAATGCACCCAAAAATGCGCTGCGGTCAACTGTGAGTTTGTTGGGATTTTGCTTGGGTATTACAGCGTCGTAATTGGGGTATTTGCCATCTATAAGTCGGCAAACGAGGGTAATGTGCCCAAAACTAAAAAAGGCGTTTGTTTTGTTGTACTCAATGTTTACTACATCATCGGTACCGGCCAGCAAACTCTTCAGCAAATTCAGAGGCTTTTTGGGCATAATAAAAGAGGCGGCCTGACTGCCTTTGGCATCTGTACGGCGGTAGCGCACCAATTTATGGGCATCGGTAGCCACAAAGAGTGATTCTTCTTCCGAGAACTGGCAGAATACGCCACTCATTACTGGTCTAAGGTCATCGTTGCCGGTTGCAAAAATGGTTTTGTTAATGGCCGAGGCTACCAAATCGCTTTTGAGGGCAATGGATGAAGCACCTTCTATGCGCGGAATTTTCGGAAATTCTTCGCCGTTGTGCCCGGTAAGTTTATATTCGCCATTATCCGTAATAATTTTAATACCAAAGGCTTTTGTGTCGATACTGAAAGTAAGGGGCTGCTCTGGAAAGTTGCTGAGGGTATCCATCAGCGGACGGGCAGGAATTGCAATGCTTCCGGCATCCTTCGATTCCACTTTAACCTGAGTGGTTATAGTGGTATCCATATCCGAAGCGAAAATTACTACCTGGTTGGGACTGATCTCGAACAGGAAATTATCAAGAATGGGAAGGGTATTACTCGAGTTCATTATCCCACTGATGGATTTAAGGTGCTTCAGCAGGGTAGTTGTAGAAACAATAAAGTTCATATCAAAACAGTTTAAATATCCCAACAAATTTAACGGATAGGCAGGGAAAGCAAGTTCGGGTAAAATTTAGTTTTACACTATTTTTTAACAGAAGGCGGGGCGAAATAACGGGCGGATTGCATGACTTTGCCAAAGGTGTAATACTGACCTAAAGCAAAGTCATTGTTGCTGTTATAGGAGATGTAAATATGATCGGGATCGAATGGTACTTTTTCCCCGTACAATTCTTCTTTGCCTGTTTCGGGTTGTTTATGATAAAAACGGAGTTGGGTAAGTTTACCCGTTTTATCTGTTACACTCAATTGTGCAAAATAATTGGTTCGGCGAACTGAATCTATTGCTGGTTCGGTTTCACGGCTAAGGTATACTTCAGCCGAAAGATCCAGGAAATAGGCGAGGTATTGTTTTATGGCGGCGGTATCGGCCTGGACAAAGGTCTGGTTATTCAGGTGACTTATGGTGAAATGTTGAATATCATGTACTGTAATTTGAAAGGAAGAATCCGGGTAATTGGTGTATTCCATTTTTACTGTCTGCATTTGTGCCGGCGAAACGGAAAGGAGGTTGCGGTTGCGCCAGTCGTTCTCGTCTGTAAAAAAGCGGGTGCTCAAAAAACCGTCAAATCCCGGAATCCAGGTTACAAAGGGTTCTTCATATTTCTCATCTGTTTCGGGGTCAGACAAGAGCATGGGGGTTCCGGTATGATCGGGGGTAGAAGTTCCGATATACCAGATTTTGGTGCGTTCACCCTGCTGAAATACTTCTACTTTTCTGCCTTCTGTGGCTATGGAGCGGATAATGGTTTTTTTAGCTTCGGCTCCAGGAGGGAATTTCATTTCGGTGCGAAGAAAGGTATATAACAATAGTTCTACGGCATCCATCCTGGCCGGAAATTTTGCGTTGATCATCCATACACCTTTATCATTTTTTTCGAGAACGGCCTGTTTCCCGTTTTTTTCGGTAATAATAATTTTGTTGATGGAGGCAGTATCTTTTACCGCAAAATTCTTTAAATCCTCGTCAAGTGTTGTTTTCTTTTTAGTAGCAAGTATGTAAGCCGCTATAAGCGCCATTATGGTCATTACTATACCTGTTATCCATTGTTTTTTCTTGTGCATTGCTGAACGTTTTAGACTCTGCAATACCCCGTTAGTGTATCGCCGTTTGCGGAACTGATAAATAAGCAATCCCATTACAATCAGCATCGTCAAAGGTAAGCCAACGTTAACGATTTTCCATTTTGTTTCCTGGGTTTTAATTTTTTTCTTATCGAGGAGGCGAAGTTTTACTTCCCTTGCTCGTACACTCAAAAGGTCTGCACCATCGCAAAGGTAATTCATACAGTTAAGAAGAAAAGTTTTGTTGGCGAATTTTTGTTTCATGTATTTATCATAACCTAACTCATAAAAACTTTGATTGCCGAAGTTATAATCGTTTTTGATCACATCGCCGTCGCCAATTACAATCATAGATGTTGGCTTGCTAAAGTCGGTAAAGTGAATGGCGCTGTCTGTGGCTATGGCGGATACCATGCGGTTTTTATATACCGAGGTAAAGTTGCCTTCCAGGAGCACAGCCAGTGGCTGGTAGGGCTTGCTGAATTGTGTTTCGGTAGGTCGCAGGGCTGTCATGGCAAGGCTAACACGTGCCGGTGTGGTTTGCAGTTTGGTATAGCGCGAGGATTTGAGTAATATGGTTTTACGGATGCTTTTAGTTGAAATAGTGTCCAGGCTACTGGCGAAATTAAACCGTATAAGGTCGAGGTTTTTTACAATGGGGTGCTTGCCGCTTATGGAATCGGGTAATACCAGCGGAGTATATACCCAGGGATACATTTTGAAATCCGGAGCACCACCCTTAAAACCCCGATTAATGGGTATAGTGCCGCATTGCAGATCGTTTATGAGGTTGTAATTGATTCTTACGCCATAGCTAAAGAGCATGTCTTCAAGATTGAGCTTGTTGCTTAAGCCCAGCGTATTGCCAGTAAGTCGCAAGGAATCATAATCAGTGTACACGGGGTCTATGCACCAGAGTACGCGCCCCCCACGCATAATAAACTGGTCGATGATGAATTTGTCTTTTTCGTCGAAGGCCGAATCAGGCTGGGCTATGACGATAGCAGTACATTTGTCGAGAGCCTTTAACTGATGGTTAATGGTTACAAAGCGTACATCGTAGTATTCTCCAAGGGCATTTACAATATCGTTGGTGTGCAGAGTGTCCAACTCGCCATGCCCCTGTATAAAAGCCACACGGTGTTTTACCACTTCTTTGAGTTTACGAATGCTGTTGGATAATTCGTATTCTAAGCCCTGAATGGAATTGTTGATGCATTGTTCGGGTGAAACACCCATACCCTGTTGTTTGAAAATTTGCCAGGCGGTTTCGCGGCCTTTGTAAGTAACCAATGCTCCCGGAAAAATAACCTGGGTTTTATTTCCCTGTTCTGTTTTAATGTTTACTTCGGTGGGTATAATACCTTTGCTGTATAACTGACGTTGAATGTTTTCGAGTTCTTTGACGTTTTTTTCATCGTTGATGTTTACAAATTCATAGTTCAGTTCTTCTTTAGAATAAGCCCTGAACTCGTCGAGCATTTCTTTGGCTTCATTTTTCAACCGGGCAAAGGAAGGGTTAAAATCGCCTTCGAGGTAAACTTTTACATATATACCGTCGTCGAGGTTCTCCAGCAATTGCCGGGTACTGGGGCTGAGTGTATAGCGTTTTTCGGAGGTGAGGTCGAAACGGTGAAAGAAGTATGAACCAATGATGTTTAACAATAATATGATGAACAATAACATCAGGAGGTTAATGATATCCCTTCTTTTACGGCTCACTGTTTTTTCTTTTTTATTCATAACAAATACTTACCATTTCCGCTTTTCCAGTACAAAGCGGGTCAGGAATACAAATACGGCAATCAGGCTTACAAAATAAAGTACATCACGGGTGTCTACTACGCCGCGGCTCATGGAGATATAATGTTCGTTAATACCGAGTTTAATGATAAAGGCATCGAAATTGCCGAACAGCCCGGCCATACCCAGAAAATCGAAACCATTGTAGCAGATAAAGCAGAGGAGCATGGCCATAATAAAGGCAATAACCTGATTATCGGAAACCGAAGAAGCAAATATACCAATGGCTACAAAACCGGCACCAAGAAAGAGCAGCCCGATGTAGGAGCCCCACATTCCTCCGGTATCAATATTTCCTGGCGGGTAGCCTAATTTATTTACAGAATAATAATAAATCAGGGTAGGGAGGAGTGAAATAATAACCAGTACTAGTCCGGCAAAATACTTGGCTAAAACAATATTCAGATCGGAGATAGGGCGGGTAAATAATAACTCTATGGTGCCAGTTTTTTTCTCTTCAGAAAAGCTGCGCATGGTAATGGCGGGTATCAGAAAGAGGTATACCCAGGGAGCAATCATAAACAAGGGGTCGATGTTGGCGAAACCATTGTCTAAAATATTCATACCGCTCGATTCGGTGTTCAATATCCATAAGAACAGGCCGGTAATGGTTAAAAATACGCCAATGGCTACATAACCGGTGAGTGAACTTAGAAAACTACGAACTTCCTTCAGGAATAAAGTGTACATATCGGATACAAGAGGAGCAAAAATAGCATTTTTCCGCTAATACCCGTGTTAACGAGAAATAGTCCGCAAACGATTTTCCCTGCTGAGCCTGGATTACATTGGTAAATGCCAATGGATAAATAGGTTTAAGTCAATCTACCGAAAGGGGAATTGGCCTAATGCAGATTTCCAATCGGCCTAATGTGTGTGGATTCAAAAAAGCAAAAGACCCTGGTTAGGGGTCTTTTTACACAGCGCTATGTACACAGGGTACATTTTGGTTGGCGATGGTTGATATTATTTGATAAGGGTTACCGTTCCATTCATTTGGTGAGGTTGGCCAAATAGATCCTTGAATTTCACCTTCCACACATAAACATCTTGCTGACAAATTTCGTCATGACCCTGTACGCGGCCATCCCAGTATTGATCGAGGTCTTTCGAGTAGAAAATCATGTTGCCCCAGCGATCGAATATCCAGATGTTGTAGGAATTGATATTGATGCCCGTACCCCTGAAGCCATCATTTACTCCATCATCGTTAGGTGTAAAGGCATTGGGTATGTAAAACGTCCAGTTGGGTAGTATCTCTATGGGTTTTACAATTGAATCTTTACAACCGAAACCATTAGCCACCCATTGGGTTACATAGTAGGTTTGTGCGGTATAGCTTTCGTAATTGTGAGTGGGATTCAGCTGGGTAGAGGTGTTGTTAAAAGGATTGTTCACATTCGGGTCGCCAAAATTCCAACTTACAGCGGTAGCACCCAACGCTTCGTTATAAAAATTAACTAAAGGCGAGTAGATGGTGGGCAAGGGATCCTGAGGCCCCCAGGTGAAACCGGGTAATGGTTGTGGAAATACAGTAATAAATGGTGCCGGAGTGGTATACGTCCCCACGCAGCCACTATCGCTGGTAACGGTAAGGCTTACGGTATAAATTTCAGATACGTCCCAGTGGTTGTTAATGTAATCATGAGCCACCAGGTCGGTACTGGTGCCAGGGTTATAGGTATTGGTTATATCCAGGGTACCGTTTCCATCTACATCCCATTCCCATTTTACAATGCTGTTCGGATGATCAACACTGGCAGCCGCAACACCACCCGAAAGATTAGCGTGATGAACCGGACATCCGTCGGGGTCATCCACCGCAACGGTAGGTATGGGTTTGGGATTGATGTATATAGGAATCACCGTGTCGTCCGGACAACTATGGTCGCTTAATACACTCAGGTGTATTTGGTGTGTACCAGCCGGGGTTATAGTTGTTGTAGGCGAAGTAGTTGTATTATCAGTGCTGCCGTTATTATCAAAGTCCCAGGAGGAAACGTTAATAGTACCTGTACTTATTGTAGAAAGGTTGGTAAATGTTGTGGTGTTACCTACACAGGTGCGCGAATAGGTAAAGTTGGCATGTGGCAAAGGATATACTTCAACCGGAACAATTAAAGAGGCTGTACATCCTTTATCGCTGGTAGCGGTATGTTTAACGTTAAAAATTCCAGCGCTTGGGTAAGTGTAGTTTGGTGCCTGGGTAGTATTATCAGTACTGTTGTTATTGGTAAAGTCCCATGCCCATGTATTAATAGAACCCAAGGCAACTGTGCTGTTATTGGTAAACTGGGTAGGTAGGTTTAAACACACGGCTGGCGCAGTAAAGTTAATTACGGGATTCGGACTTACGAAGATGGGCAGTTGCACGGTGTCTTTACAACCGTTATTGGTACTTACAATCAGACTAACCGTGGTGCTACCATAATTCGGAAATATGTGAGAAGGGTTTTTTATAGTGGTGTCGGTTACTCCATCATTGTTATAATCCCATGCCCAACTGTTAATTGTGTTTGTTCCGGGTGTAGCTGCCACAGTACTAAGGTCGCTTAGTGGAGTAGCGGTATTAAAACAAACATCGGTGAACGTGAAATTAGCTATTGGGTTCGGATATATATTCACCGGTTGGGTAAGGGTGTCTTTACAGTTGTTCTGATCGGTGGTGTATAAGGTAATGTTGTAGGTATTTGCACCCGGGTAAGTAGCTGTGGCCGGAGAAGTAAGCGCATCTTTAGTGCCATCTGAAGTAAAATCCCATTCTGAGCTTTGTATGCCTGGTGTGGTATTCGTTAAAGTAACAGTACGGCCTGCACAAACATTAGGTGCGGTAAAGGAGGCATTTGGCTTGGGGTTTACCGTTACCGGCAGGGTTACCGATTTGGCGCAACCATTATTGGAGGTGACGGTAAGTGTAACCGGAATAGAACCGGAAGTAGGCGCTACATACTGGAGTGGACCCGGAGAGTTGGGTAACTCACAGGTAAGCGGATTCATGTCCAGATCCCAGCACCAATTGCTGATGGTTCCGGAACTAATCGTAGACTGATCTGTAAATATGCTGGCCTGCCCCTGGCATACTGTAGGTGCGGTAAATAATGGAACAGGATTGCAATTAACTGTAACGCTAACATTAGAAGAGTGGGTACAGTTATTATTTGAAACAACGACCAGATTGGCGTTAAATGTTCCGCAGGTCGTATAGGTGTGTGAAGGGTTTTGTCCGCTAATATTAGTGCCGTCGCCAAAAGTCCAGTTGTAAAAGGCAATTTGATCCGGAGGAGTTATGGTAGTACCAGTATTGTTAAAAACCGTAGGAGCCCCTAAACATACCGTACTGGCCGTAAAACTCGAAACCGGATTTGGATGCACCACCACCTGAACTGTTTTGGTTACCGTGCAAGCCGGAGCAGTAGATGTACTTGCTGTTAGTGTAGTTGTGTAAGTTCCGGGAGCCGGATAAGTATATATTGGAGATTGGGTGTTGTTATCCACAATACCATCATTGTCAAAATCCCATGCCCAGGTACCTATAACAGGTGCAGCCGGCGTATTGTTCACAAATATGCTTGGGCTGTTAAAACATACGGCTTGTATTGTAAAGGCCGGTGCCGGATTGGGCAATACAGTGGCTTGAACCGTAACACTGTCTTTACAGCCATTGGGGTCTTTCACCAACAATTTAATAGGATAGATACCTGCCTGTGCATAAAGGTAAGAAGCATTTGTGGCATTGTCTGTTACACCAGGTAAGAAAGTCCAATAATAATTAGACCCGAAGGGGGTGGAGGTATTAGTGCAGGAAGAAGGTGTGCCCTGACAAACATTGGGTACTGTAAAGGCTGCTGTGGGGTTGGGGTTTACTGCCACATTCTGTACAATGGTGTCTCGGCATCCGATAGCATTGCTTACAATAAGTGTAGCCAAATAGTTGCCGGCTGCATTATAGGTGTGTGAAGGATTAGTTGAGGTAGAAGTAGCACCATCGCCAAAGGCCCAGGACCATGAATTAATGGCTGCAATGGATGAAGAACCATCAGTAAAATTGGTTGCTGCACCGATGCAGGGGGTATTATTGGTGTATCCGGCAATAGGAATATCAAGGGTCTTTATAATGGAGGTGTCGAGCGTAAAGGTACAGGTCGCTCCACTGTTGCCAATGGTAGTCATTGTTACGGTATACGAACCAGCAGCATTAAGGGTAATCTGATTGGTACTGCCACCGGAAACAATTCCAGGGCCTGCCCAACTGTAGGTAGCGGCACCGGAAGGTGCGGTCATGGTGGCTGTGCCTCCGTTACATAAAAAAGGTGTAGATAGAATTACCTGATAGGGAGCACAGTCTACTGCAAGGTAAGCGTAACCGGCATGCCCACCAGCATTACAATCACTGGTTTCAAATTTAATGGTTACATTTTGGTTCATGTAGTTAATCAGGGGAATCATCACCTGAGTCCAATCTTTATACACACCCTGATAACCATTGCCATTGCCACTGGTAATCAATTGTGTTTGAAAACCACCGATAGCGGCCGCAGAGGTTGCATCAATATCATAATGTGCACAAATAATTTCATTGTTGTTTTGATCAAACATCCGGATTTTAAAGAAAGGTTGATCTGGTGCTAAATGCGCATTGCCATTGGTTTGTTGAAAAATAACCGCATACCAGTAGGTTATCGTACAATTCTGTGGGGTTACCATGAATGTATTCGATATGGTTTGGTGATTATACGAATAATCGGCTGTATCACTTCCTAAACGGACAGAATAAGTATGCCCGGGGGGAACACGTGATATTGAGGGAATATCGGGGTCGTTTCCAGCAGTACAAATTTCATGTACATAACTCATATTGTTAATACCAGCGGAAGAGTTCAGTGAATTGTTGTTGATTAGACCGTACCCGTTATTAGCAGGATCCCGGTTACCATTGTCGTTATAAGAGCCCGTCCACCCGGAAAGGTTTCCGGTAGATACGTCCAGGTTATTGCAAATTGCCCCTCCGGTATAGGGCACAGGCGGCTGGCTCCCTGCCTTTTTTGCGGCAGCAAAATTAGCGCTTTCTTGCTTATAAATTAATTCGTACTCCGGCAGTTTATTCAACCAGTACTGTATAGCATTATTTTTTTGAATGGTACCGGATTTAACCTTGTTCAGGTAATCCAATAAGGTAATTTTACCTTTTTTATCTAAATATCTGAGAAAACCTATACATTCGCTCTCAGTAATTCCCAATCGCACTGCTAATGCATGTTCAATATCATTCCAATCAAAGAAGTGCCTCGCCTCGTGTATAAATTCTTCCGTAAAATTTTCCTTGATAAGTTGTTTCTGAGTTTTGTTTTGTGCATTGCCTGAGCTTGAAAGCAGCATGAACAGGGTAAAAGAAGTAAGAAGATGATGGATAAGTCCTTTCAGCCATCGGGGAGCAATTATAATTTTTTTCATGGCATAAGGGATTTTAGTGGTGGCATAGTTTATCAACCACCAATATAGTTTACAAACCGGGCAATCCGTCTTTCCTTAATCTAAGATAAAATTCCTTTCGTCGATATTTAAAAAACATCAGATGAGTGGAGGCTTGGGAATGCCCGGCTTGCACTATTATCCGTTCATAATTTCATTCTGCCTTTTTATAGAAGCTTCATGTATCAAACTATAAAGTTTATGTACCCAGTCTTTTTCAAAGCCGAGCAGCTCTGATTGTAAATCCAATTTTTCCTGAATTTCTTTCCAACGGCTGGTTTGCAGGATGGTTACTTTATTTTCTTTTTTATAGCTGCCTATTTTTTCGGCCAGTTTAAAACGTTCATGCAGGGTGTAAAGAATTTTTTCATCAGTACGGTCTATCTGTTCCCGAAGTTCTTTTAGTTTATCGGTGAATACCGGGTTGCTGGAACCAGGCTCGCGTACTGTAAGTGTAGCCAGGAGTGTAGCCAGCACTGCCGGAGTAATCTGTTGTTTGGCATCGCTCCATGCAAGGTCGGGTTGAATGTGAGTTTCTATCATTAATCCGTCAACATCCAGGTCGAGGGCTTTTTGTGAAATATACCCGATCATTTCACGGTTGCCGCAGATATGACTGGGGTCGCAAATAACGGGCAGTTCAGGCAACATACTTTTTAGTTGTATCAGCAAATCCCATTGCGGGGCATTTCGGAACACGCTGGGTTCGAAGGCGTTGAAGCCACGGTGTATGGCTGCCAGTTTGGTAATGCCATTTTTGTTTAAACGTTCCAATGCACCTATCCACAGTTGCAGGTCGGGGTTTACCGGGTTTTTTACCAGTACAGGAATATCCACTCCTTTCAAAGCATCGGCTATTTCCTGAACGGAAAAGGGGTTTACCGTAGTGCGGGCGCCTACCCAAAGTATATCCACGCCATGTTTCAGGCATAATTCAACGTGCTGCGCATTGGCCACTTCAGTAGTGGTGCGCAGGCCTGTTTCAGCTTTTACTTTTTTCAGCCACAATAGTCCTTCCTCCCCAATTCCCTCAAAGGAACCTGGTCGGGTACGGGGTTTCCATATTCCGGCTCTGTATATAATTTCCGGATTTACTTTTTTTAGCTCGGTGGCGGTAGCCATTACCTGGGTTTCGGTTTCTGCACTACAGGGGCCGGCTATAGTCAAGGGGCGTTTGTTGTTTTTTGCCCACTGACCCAAGGTTTCGATTTGCAATTGTTTGCTCATTGGTTGTTAAATATTAGATATTAGACATAAGATTTCCCATCATCAAATTTTCTGATCAGCTAATCAGCTTATTAGCTAATCCATAAACTCCTTCTTTTGATATTCCCCCATCACGATTAATTCTTCTGTTTTTTTACGGAGTTGGTTAATGCACTGATCAAAAATGTATTTGTCAATGTACTCTACATCTAAGTAAAAATGATAGCGACTTGGCTCACCCACAATGGGTACCGACTGTATTTTGGAAATATTTACTACATTCTTTTCGAGTACTTTAAGGGCTTTTAACAAGCTACCCGGTTCGTGACTAAGGTTGAAACAAATGGTAGCTTTGTCAGATTTATCTTCTATTTGCTGCCCCTTTGAAAGCACATAAAAGCGGGTGAAATTCTTTTTATGTGTTTCTATGTTGCGTATAATAACGTTTAGTCCGTACTGAGTGGCGGCCAGGTCGGAAGCAATTACTGCGGTATCTTTTGCTTTTTCCGCAGCTAATATTCTGGAGCAGGTAGCTGTATCGTGCGATTCTATTACGCTGAGCTGCGGGTTGGCCGACAGAAAATCGGAGCACTGACGTATTGCAATGGGATGTGATTTAACGACTTGTATGTCTTTAAATTCAACACCATCAATAGCCAACAGGTGCAGTTCTATTTTCAGGTATTGTTCACCAATTATTTTCAGATGATTATTCTTAATTAAGTTATAATTGGAGAGAATACTTCCTGCTAAGGAGTTTTCAATGGCCAGGGCACAGTAATCGGCACTGTTGTCGCACACCGCCTTACACGAAGCATCGAATGAATTGCATTCTACAATCTCTATATCGCTGCCAAAAATGGCTCTGGCGGCCTGATCGTGAAAGGAAGCTTGTATTCCCTGTATAGCTATTCTTGGTTTTCTCATATATGTTGTTTTAGTCAAAAAAAAAGTCCCGAACTTTCGTCGGGACTTTAAAGAAGTTTATAAATCAAATACTTCCCCTTATCCCGCAAGGTGGCTAAAAAAGAAGTAATAAAAGAATTGTGTATTTAAAATTTGTGCTTTCATTATCGGTTACAAATGTAGGATATTATTTTTATGTCGTCACAGAAAAATATTCTTATTATTTGTATATCTCTGGTATTAATTTGCCTTTGGATTAAGATGATTTATAAGCAAGCTCATGATAAGTTTTTATGTGCGGCCCCATAAATATGCGGGAATAAAGCCTCATAAGCGATAACCCGTTTACAATAATGCTTACGGTAAAAAAGAAGGCCAATACCATTTGATCTTCATGAATAAAGCTGAAAAGCAGGTCTTCTCCTAAAAAAGTAGGACTAATGGGGAAGCCAGCTAAGCCAAGACAGGAGAGCAGGAAAATAAAGGCCAATTTTGGATGTTCGTACACATGACCGGAAAAACGATCCAGATCCAGATGCTCCGTTTTCGTCATGCGGTTAAGGCAAAGATAACCTGTAATGCCTGCCACAATAACGCCACTAAGGTAAATAAGGGCTTGATGTATCTCAACCTGACTGTCGTATGCCACGGCCATCAATGTCCAGAAATGACCCATAATAATAAGTGCCCAACTGAGTTTTGCGCTGTGCCGCTCAATGAATGAGCGCAATACCATAGCCAGACCAATAAATGATAGTAGTGCAGGCAACAGCAGGTGCAGGAAATGCGGCATAATAGAGGAATTTGGCAATCCGGCAGCAGCTATGAGGTATAGCGGCAGAAAAACAATCAGCAATACTTTGGGGTTGATAAAGGATAGACGACGCCCCGATTTTTTTAGTGGCGTCCAGTAAAGCCTGTTCATCAGAGCTCCCAGGTTCCACTCTTTTATGCTTAGCAAATACAACGAGTAGTAGATTTTTTTTGGTAGCAGGGACTGAAGAATGTGAGGCCGGGGGTTAAAATGGTAGAACTGTTCGCGGATAAGATAACTCACCACTGAAGGAGATACCAGCAACTGATAGGTGCGCAGAAAAGCATTTCCTGCAAAATGAAAGAGGGCAAGATTATTAAAGCCCGCCGCTATCTCAATGAAAATGATACCAATTTGAGTAATGGAAGAGTAGGCAATCTGGCTTTTTACAGAAGACTGCACCTGGGCAGTAATGGCTGAAAGTACACTGCTGGCCAGACCCAATACAATTACTATAACACGAATAAAAGGCTGTTGCTCCCAGAAAGGAAAAGTACGTAACAATAAAAAGGCACCAAGGTGCACCGTGAGTGATCCGTAAAAAATGGCACTCGATGGAGTAGGGCCTTCCATGGCGCGTGGCAACCATGATGAAAAAGGCAGTTGGGCAGATTTGGCGGCTGCAGTTATTAGTACTGCCGTTGAAACTAATAAAGCGGTAGTATGGTGATGTTGCAAACCCGATATTAACTGAGTAGTATGAAGATATTGTGAAAAGCCCACGTTTGCGTCCCAGAAGTGATGGTTGAGCCATATAGCCAGGATAATGCCCACATCGCCAATGCGGTAAATGGAGAATACTTTTACGGCATTTTTTACCGGTAGATACCTGTCGCGGTAAAAAGCAATCAGAAGGAAAGAAGATATGCCCAGAATTTCCCAGCCTATAAACAGGGTTTCGAGGTTGCCTGAAAGAACAACAATAGTATAGCCAAGATAAAATAACAAAACAGTATTGAAGAAACGCTTATAGCCATTTTCACGGTGCATATAATAACGGCAGTATATGGTTATAAGAAAGGTAATGAGCGATCCAACAAAAAGGTATACTGCACTTATTTTATCAAAATAAAAGGAGGTGTAGAAAGCATATTCTTCGGTATTGTATAAGGTTGCTTGTTTCAGTTCTACCGTTTGATGGCCATTTAGAAACCATAAAACAATAGTTGCCCAGGTCAGCAGCAGGTGTAGTCCAACACTAAAAAAAGCAGTGCAGGAAAGTAGTCCCTCACTTTTTGCGGGTATAAAAAGGCTAAATACCCATGCCATAAGGGGTATAAGGATAAGTGCCAGTAAGAATAAAGGGTTCATAAAAGTTAAGGTTTTAAATTTATACCATAGCCCGTTCAAACAACTACCTTTTGGGATGAGATATACCCATCCTGCACACGAAAGGATCAGTTGTATAAATTACATTTGCCCTTATTGGTGTAGCTGCTTGCGGTATCATTGGTATTTCAACTATATTTTTAATGGATTAAACAAACAGGTAAATTTTCTGCGCTTGATTCAATGAGTGAAGGAATATCCTTTACTTTCTTCAATTGCATGGGCAGGGTATTGTAGGCATGAAAACGCCCATCTTTAAAGCGAAATAATTCCCGGGTTTCCGGATGGATAGCTACCAGGTGTACCCATTCGTTAATGAACCACTCGTAGGTTTCGGCTGAAATTTTAATGGTGTTCATCACAATATCCGGATCCTGTTCTACAATAATGAGTAAGCGTACCGGGTCGTGCACTTCTATCATCTGACTGGGAAGTCCGGGTCGCAAATCACCTTCTATGCCATTGGCAACACCAAACAAACCCATTACATTGTGGGGTAATTTGGTTCCCGCTCCGAGTTTCTGATTATCTACCCGTGAGAAAAAGTACTCAAGGTTAATTCCGCCACAAACCGGCGCTGCGGCTTTTAGTATATTAAACAGATATTTTCCTTCCGGATCCACCTTATAATGGTAAGAATTCATAAAAGAGCGGCGGTCGAGGAAAAGGTGCCAGCTCAACTCACGCCTGCCAACAATGCATAAGGCATTAGTAGCATGATTCAGTTCGGGACGTGGTTCAAAAAGGGAAACAGAACGCTCCCTGATTTTATGGTGTATTTTTTCCGGATTACTACAAGTGTTGATGGATTCTAGTCTTCGTGACCGCTCTTTAGCATTTAAACTCAGTGCTTCTTCAAAGTTAAAGAGGTTTTCGAGGTGCTTTTTCACATGATCTGCACCTAAGGATTGTTCGTCGTAAAAAGCTATTTCATCACGCGTGGTATCGTGCAGGGCACCTACAAAACGGGTGGTATCCGGAATATCTATACCTCTCTCTCGCAAAATGACGCGTACAGCGGGATGATTGGCCATATAACTGATTACACGTGCATTTACTGAGCCAGGTCTTCCGGAACAGGCTCCACAATCGTATGCCGCATAATGCGGATTATTTACACTGCTAGACCCATGACCAATGGCGTATACCAGGGGAGCAAAGTTTTTAACCAAGCCAATACTCTTGAGCAGACCTTCCACACGGTTAGCCATTTCTTCTATGGTAAAGCCAATTTGCAGACCATTCTCAGTTTCTTGTTTATGTTCAATGGTCAGGTTAGAAAATCTGTCCATGTGTTTGAAGGAGGAAGCAGCGGCCGCACCCATTTTCGGATTGAAGATGTTCAGAAAAAGTCGCAGTGCCGACCAGTAGCCAAGTGTTTGCGATATCAGCCAGCCTCCGAGTAAGCCATGTGTGCTTTTGGTGAAGTGCGCATCTTTTTCTTTTTTAAAGGAAGTACCACTTTCTTTAATGAGGTATTTGGGATTAACCGGTGCCGGGCAAAGTTTGGTATAAAACTTCCCATGTTCAGGCTGAAAGTAGAATTCTACCCCAAAAAAACCAGGCGTTCCAAATGTTTCGCAATTAGGGTCAATGTTTTCCAGGTAGCGCCTTAATGACCCTTCCCGGTCGTCGATGCAAAACATGGCCTGAAAACTCTTTTGATCAATTACCTTTTCTTCCGTACCCTTTACTTGTATTCCGGTAAGCACCTGTTCATAATACGACCATTCATAGGCACTGTGCAGGAGTTGTAAAACTTCGTGAAGCTCATTCTTTTCAGGGGGGGCGAAGAGATCTACAGGTTGCTCCGGCAATTTATGGGAGAGCGGCGACCAGATATTTCCAAAATGGTCATCCAATGCATCTATTTCGAGGAGGAGTTCAAACACCACCAAATCGTGCAGGCTTATTTTTCTTTCGTCGAGAAGGGTTTGAGGCTGATCTTCCACAGCCGATGTTATTCCTGACCATCCCTGATGAGCGAATTGTTGATCGTAGAGGTATTGCTTATAGTACCGCTCTTCGCCCACCAGCATTCTTAACAAGTTGCTAATATCGTGCTGCCCATTAATAAGCAGGTTTCTGGCCCTGGCCTTTTTGAATATACTGCTGATGCTGTTAGCTTCCAGTTCTTTTAGCGATTCCAAAAAACCTTTGTGCCTGACCGGAAACTTCCAGGCGGCGATGCCCTGGTCGAGGTAACAGCATAATACCCGGAATAAAGTAGAATGTACATCGGCATCCAGATCGATATGAAATTGTTTTTTCCAGTTTTCGCGAAGGGCACCTATTCGTGGTTTCAAAGAGCTGTCGTATTGTCCGTTGAGGGCTTTTTCTTTCCAGGTCTTCAACTGATCCTGACCTTTTTCTTCTTTAATTATTTTATCCAGTATTTCCGGCAGTATGCGTCCGTCGCTGTACATGCTCCGGTATTCACCAAGTGGCAGAAAAACAGTATAACCTAACATAGTTGAGGCATGTGCCAGGGCATCGAAAAATTTCTCTTTCTGAAAAGCATGTAGGGTATTGTGATGAATAAAGTCTTTGAGTGGAGCCTGGGCAGGCAGATAGTGCTTTAATTCGTGCAACACTTCATGTTCGTTGAAACGATGCAGCTCTTTTGTAGTGTCATGCCCTGTTTTAGAAGAATCAGGTATATGCATAATTCTGTTAAAGATAAATTATCCGTTGCTGAGCGGAAAATGATTGGGGTAATAAATTGTCGGAAAAACCGATAAGGCTCAGTATGTAAAGAAAGCCGTTACTTTTGAAGCAATGGCATCAAATGCGCAGCAAATGATTAAGAATGTAAAGAGGAGCAGAAATGCCTTTAATTGGCGGTTTAAGCCTATGTGAGACGCCAGGGAGTTTTAAAGCCGAAAACAGATTAAGGTGATTAGGTAAAAAAGCGGAAATTAATACTTCCGGAGAAAGTTCTGTTTCTGTTGTTTCATCCTCTTCACTCAGGCTGGTATTGTCCATGCCATTATCACAACTTTCTTTTGCAGGTTTGGAATAATGTAGTTTTGAAGAATAAAAAGAAGGAGAAGAACTAGTGAAGAAATAGTACTGTAAACTTAAAAGCAGGATCAGATTAATCAGAAAGCCTACAAATACTTTTTTTACCCACCTTTTTTGCATGGAACAAATATAAAACAAAAATAAAGAGCAGAAACGAATGAGGCAGCGGTATCGATGATTGAATGCGAAAATTTGTTAAATCAGATGGTTAGTCCATCCTTATACCTCCATAGGTACCTGCAAGCCAGTGTTCGATAAGGAGCCCAGCGGGAGGCTATTTTCAGCATCTTTTCTTTGAACTCCTTTTTCTCTTCCCTGATATTATAGAGTTTGCGCATAGCTGTTTGTATGCCCAAGTCATCCGCCGGAAAAATATTTTCGCGGCCAAGGGTAAACATCAGCACCATTTCGGTAGTCCAGCGCCCCACGCCCTTTATCTGCGTCAGGTACGTAATCAATTCTTCATCTTCCAGTTTTTTTAGCTTCTTATAATCAAGCGATTCTTCAAGGGAGAAACGGGCGATGTTTTGGATGTAACCGGCTTTCTGATAAGAAAGACCTGCGGCCCTCATTGTTTCAACAGCTGCTTTTAATACCAGTTCGGGATGAGGATAGTTTTTCGGGAATAACTTTTCAAATCTACCCCAAATGGTATCTGCGGCTTTTACTGATAATTGCTGGCTGACAATGGATTGTTGAAGGGAGAGGTATAGATCATTGCCTTTTGCTTTTGGGATAGGGCCTACCTGTTCAATTACCTTTGCCAGTTTTTTGTCGCCATGAAGATGTGTAATTTGTTGGAGATGAGGAGTCATAATGGGATAAATGTACAAAAATGTGTTACAGGAAAAGCAAATAACACAAATGATTCCACCACATTTTTATTGGAAAATGGCGAGTACTTTAAGTAAACACAGGCTTTGCGTCAGTAATATAAATGCGGTATAACCATCTGCTGACCTATTTGATTATAGAAACTATTCCCTTGTAATTCCTTTTTATGCCAAAAATATCAGTTAAATTTACTTTCCAAACGTAAGTATCCTGTTGTACATAGTTTCCCTTATACTTTCCATCCCATTTACAGGCTGAAGGCATACCTTCATGTTCATTGTCATCATACAAGCGGTTTGTACCAGTCTCATAACAATTCCAGATCAAATTTCCCCAGCGGTCGAAAATTTCAATCGTATATTGCTTAATTCCCATTCCTTTTCCAAAGAACTCATTATTTCCATCATCATTTCCAGGGGTAAAAGAATTGGGCATATAAAAAGTAAAAACAGGCGTGATATAAACAGGTAGTTCTATTGAATCTTTACAGCCATATTGATTTTGCACATGAAGAGAAATCAAATAGGTTTGAAAATCATTATTACCATTGTTGTATGAGTGGCCTGGGTTTATATCGGTGGTGTTTAATCCGCTATTGTCGCCAAAATTCCATTGAAATTGAGTAACATCCGCAGACCATAAATGCGTCAGGTTTATTCGTGGATCAAGAATTTCTTCCGGGCTGGTTTCATTAATGATGAAATTGGCTTCCGGTTGTGGGTATGCATTAATAAAAGCCGGAATTGTTTTAGTATCCGTGCAACCAATCGAATCGGTAACTGTTAGCGTTACATCATACGAGCCTGGAAATTGGTAGCATACATGAGGTTGATCCTGGCCGGAAACCGGGGGCGTTCCTCCGGGGAAACTCCATTGCCAACTGGTTATGTTTCCGTAAGCTGAGGTAGAAGTATTGCTGTATGTGGTACAGAACATGGTACAGCCTGCGTTATTGGCGGTAAATAGAGCCTGGGGTTTTGGTTTTATAACGATTGTTTGCGTAATTGAATCTTTGCAACCTGCGGCTGTAAGCGCTAATAATGAAATCGTATAGGTTCCCGCATTGTTGTATAGTAATGAAGGGTTTTGTGAGGTTGTGTTAGAGGGTGTAGCGTTGGGCATACTCCAGTTCCAGCTTACAATTGGATCGTTTGCTTGTGCAACTGATGTGTTAACAATTAAAGCGCTTGAACCTACACAAACAGGGCTTAGATTAAAACCGGCATGTGGTGGTGTTCCTAGGGCCATTATTAGGGTTGAGGCAGTATCCTTGCATCCTTCAGCATCGTTAACTGTAACAGTGAATGTTCCGGCAGTAAGTCCGCTTAACGAAGCCGTATTTCCATTTCCCGGAGTCCAATCATAGGTATATGGTGCTGTTCCGCCTGAAACATTTGCTATTACTGACCCGGAATTAAGTCCGCAAATTGCATGGGTTAGTGTATTGGCCGTTAACAAAGGCTTTGGCTTTACAATGACTGTATGAATTACCGAGTCTTTACAACCAAAGGTTGTGGTAATTAACAACGAAACAGTATGTGTTCCGGGGTTGGCAAATAAAGTTACCGGATTTTCTATAGAAGAAAAGGCTGGACTGGCATTGGGCATACTCCAATTCCAGCTTATTATTGGATCCCCTGTTTGTGCAAGAGAGGTATTAAAAAGTAAGGTATTTATGCCCTCACACACGGAGTTTGAACTAAAGCCGGCCTGTGGATTAGGATATACAACAAGCAACTTTGTTATTGAATCGCTACAACCGGAACTGGTAGTAACTATCAGAGAAACCGGATACGTACCGGGGTTATTATAGTGTGCTGTCGGATTTTCTAATGAAGAGATAGAGGGATTGGCATTAGGCATATTCCAATTCCAGCTTACAATGGTATCGTTAGGCTGTGATACAGATGAATTTAAATAAGACACGGTTGATCCCAGGCAAACAGGGTTTGCTGTAAAACCCGCCTGAGGAGGTATTCCTGTTGTATTAACTACCGCAAATGCGGAATCTGTACAGCCGCCCGCATCGCTCACCAGTACAGTATAAGTTCCGGCACTAAGTCCGCTGGCAATTGCATTATTCCCTCCGCCAGGAAGCCATGTATAGGTATAAGGAGGTAAGCCACCGAGGGCACTAACAGAAACCGATCCTGTACTAGTTGCACATCCGATATTAGCCAATGTATTGGTGTTTAAAATCAATCCGTTAAAAGTAAAATTAACGGCGTCAAGAAAATTCCCGACACCTTGACTGCCTCCTGCAGAGGATACGGACTCAAAATAGAATCTTGTTTCCGTCTGACCTGAAGGAACGGTGTATATACCAGTATAAAACCCCCAGGAAGAACTACTGTCACCGAATAATCCAATTGTTGTATAGGGTCCGCCTGGCGAACCTGCTTTTAATGCACAGGTATCTGTTCCGGCTCTTCCCCGGTGTGCAAATTGCCAATTAACAATACCAGGGCAAGGTGTGCAGATGGTAACGAACAATTGTGAAACCATGTTGGCATTTAATTCGGCAAATTGATTGCCCTGATATGCGGGAACTCCCATACAGAGTCCATCCCATATCTCAATCATCTGATCGCTTGCGGTGGTATTCCATTCGGTAACCAGGCTTTGGTTAAGTGATACCCAACAGGAGGAGCCTACAACATTTTGTTCAAAGCCGCCATTAGAAAGGTTTGGAACACAGGGCTTAACAGTTTGAGCGTCACAACTCAAATAAATAAGGAAGGTGAAAACTCCGATAAATGTAATTCTCTTTTTAACAAAAGAACTCTTTTCCTTTTTCATGAGGCAACCTGATTTCTATACGTAACAATAGCATATCACCAGCAGGAATTTTTTTGGGAAAGAAACCTGTCTGATATGCCATTCTCTACAAAAGAAAACTTATCATAACAAAGTTATAAAAAGGGTGAGGATGCACTGATATTATATCACTATTTGGTAATATAATATTAACATGGTTTTCGGATTGCCTGATCTTAGCGCAGGTGTGTGGCTGCCCCTTAATTCAGAGTAATTATGCTTGATCGGTTGGCGATGATCTTTTTTAATCGGACATTCTCTTCCTCCAATACACGTAATTGGGGATCTACCTTAAAATACCCAGGCTTGAGGCCTTCCTTGCCTTTCAGTAAATATTTCTTTTTCCAATAGCTTAAGACCGAATGAGCTATTTTGTACTTGCGACTGGTTTCTGCATAACCCTCTCGCTCTGATTCCCGAAGGATACTATACTTCTCCTCAGTGCTAAATTTTCTTTTGGTTTTGTTCATTTTTCCTAAATTTACTATGACTAAATTGTTTTACAATTTTTGTCCAGTATTTTAGGGGGCTAAGACATCAAGGTTTAAGGGCTTCGCATCCTATATAGCTGCAATGTGGGTTAAGCCTCTTTCATAAAGTTCGATAAAAGCTTTATTTGAAATGAACCCTTTGTAAACATCAGGCCTTTAAATC